>ENA-ORNF01000186-ORNF01000186.1-human-gut-metagenome-genome-assembly--contig:-NODE-186-length-63567-cov-5.199883_pt1 | contig 63567 bp, 69 predicted proteins | sample MGYA00242110_ERZ509012 | MGnify/ENA primary metagenome ERZ509012 (study PRJEB26280, sample SAMEA2338714) | human gut metagenome | biome: human gut; feature: human-associated habitat; material: faeces... | reverse complement strand
GACGACTTAGCTGACCAAGTTGATGAAATAGATGAAGATCTTTGCGCTTTGGAGGAAGATTTTTACGATGAAGAATGTGATTGCTGTGATGGAGAGGATGAGGTATTTTATGAAGTAACTTGTCCTACATGTGGTGAAACAGTTTGTGTTTCTGAGGAAATTCTTTTGGATGGTGGAATTGAATGTCCTAACTGCAGCGAAAATTTGGAATTTGATTTGAATGGACTATCTTTAAGTGGAAAATGTGACTGTGGAGACGACTGCGACTGTGAGCCTGAATGTAATTGTGAGTCAACTTGTGAATGCGAACCAACTTGCAATTGTGAACCAGAATGTACTTGTTAGATAGACTTAAGTTTAAAATAAATTTTTGAAAAAAGATTAGCGTTTATTGCTAATCTTTTTTTATTTGGTAGGTACACTAACATTTAACAAAATAAAAAAACGATAACGTGGAAAATTATAATTAGAGTGTTGGAGGTGAAAATTTTGAAAAAATTTGTACTATTAAATTCCCCCATTTTTTGGAATAGTGAAGGAGAAAATGAAAACTATTTGTCACCAATAGGATTAGGATATATTGCAACTAGACTTGAGGAAGAAAAAATAGAAGTAGAACTTGTAGATTGTGTAAAAGAAAAATTAAGTGTGGGAGACATTATTACTTATCTTAATCAGGCTAATCCTGATTTTTGGGGTATAAACATTTTTACACAAAACTATTCAATAGTGAAGTATATTGTTGAAAAAATGAAGATAAAAGGAAGTTGTTTTATCGGTGGACAAGTAGTAAAAAGTATATTTAATGAAATATTAGAATGGAACGTGAATAGTGATTTGAATATAATAATTGGTGAAGGAGAATATATTATTCCATCCATTGTATTGGATAAGTGTGCTGAGCCGCCATTTCTAATAAAGAAAAATATGAAGGTATATAAAGTTGATAAACATTCAATATATTATCCAAAAGATATATCTAATGTACGATTAAATCGTAAGTATTTAGGAAATGAAATTATTGAAAATCATTATGGAGAGAAAGAAGCTGCAATGATAACGTCAAGAGGTTGTGTTTATAATTGCGCTTTCTGTGGTGGTGCAAGGGGACTTAATGAAGATGTATCAATACGGATACGCTCAGAAGAAAGTGTAAAAAATGAAATCGAAGAGATTAAATTATTATATCCAGATGTTAAGAGTATACGAATCCTGGATGATTTATTCTTAAGAAATAGAGAAAGTATTGATATGGCACAACGAATATTTTCGCAATTTCCACAATTGAGTTGGAGAGCAATGGTGCATGTTTTATCTTTGGTTAGTTCAACTGAAAAAATAAAACTATTAAAGGAGTGTAATTGCCGTGAGTTATTTATGGGAATTGAATCAGGTTCAATGACTATTAGAAAAAGAATAAATAAACTCGGGGAAATAGATGATGTAATAAAGGTGGCTGAAGCTATATTAGCAAATGGAATAGATTTAAAAGGTTATTTTATGTATGGATTTCCTAAAGAGACAAAGGCAGATTTTGAGGCTACCTATAAACTGGCCCAAAATATAGTAAGAATATCTAGGGATACAAAAGGAAAATTTAGAACAAGTGTGTTTCAATTTCGTCCATATCATGGAACTCAACTTTATAATGAAATACTTGAAGAGAATGGAAGCATTTCGCCTTGCCATCCTAATGAAACATTAAAAGCGATGCAAAAGAGAGCGCAGTTTAATTTTAGTTCGGGCAACTATAGTTCAGAAACGGATGAAATTTTAAATGAGTATATAATAAAAACTCAAAGCTTAACACTGTCATAGGTATAAATGTAAGTTTTAAAAATAGATAAAATTATAATAATTATGATAACAAGCATAGTAGCAATTAAGAACAATAATATGGACAAGAAACTATTGATATAATACAATTTAAAAGAAAATATACATTTTTGGAGGATTTGATTTGCTTGAACATATTTTGATCTGCAATAAGTGTAGTTTATGCTGTAATCAAAAACCAACTTTGGATATAGAAAATAGTGATGCAATTTTTTGGGTAGGATTATCCGCCAAAAAAAGTTCTAAAATGTTAGGACCTTTATCATCGGAAACAAATACTGGTAGGATTATTCAGATGATAGAAAAAGATATCCCTAACATGGTGACATATAAAACCAATTTAGTTAAATGTCCTCCGTTAAATGAGAGGGGAAAACTGCGATATCCAACAAATGCGGAAATACAAACATGCATAAAGAATCTTGATGACGAAATAAAAAGTTTAACCCCTAAAATAGTTTTTTTGTTAGGAGAGAAAGTATCTTTAGCTGTAGCAAATTATTACCAAGAACATTTTGAGAAGTGGAGGGGTTATAAATATTACTATACAGATATTGGAGGGTGCTATTTTATTCCGATTCAGCATCCATCATATATATATATATATAAAAAGAGAGATGTCCAAGAGTATATTTCAGGTATTAGAGATGTGATAAGAAGAGTGTTGGAAGTGCAGAAAAATTCAGATGAAGAAGGGAAGTATGAATTTGAGTAAAGGTAAATTTATATGTTTTTGTGGTCTTGATGGAAGCGGAAAAACAACTCAAGCAGAGCTTTTAAAAAACTATTTCGAAGGCAAAGGCTTGAGTGTAAAGGTAATTCATGGATTTAAACCGTCAGTACATGCAAGATGTTTAAGAGAGGTGTGTCGAAGGTACGATTTATCGTATTATGAAACATTTACGCCTGAAGTTAGATTTACTGCATATATTTTAGATATGTATGACAAATATTATAGTTTAATAGAACGTGCACTTTCTATGGGGGATATTGTTATTTGCGATAAGTATAAAATTGAATCAAAAATATATGCACCTTTATTAGATTGCAATCAAGAGTTGGTTGACAAGATGTTGGATATTTTACCAAATCCAGATATTAGTATTTATATGAATTTATCTGTAAATGAAGCGCGAAAAAGATTAATGGCTAGAGTGAAGCTTACAGGCGAAAAATTGGAGAAAAAGTGCGATTTTGATATAATGGAGCGAGCAAAAATTAGATTTGATTTATACTGTAATGAAAATGATTATTTTGTTTGTGATGCATCTTTGGAAAAAGAACAGATACATGAACAAATAGTGAGACAATTGGAAAAGATAATGTTTGAATGACAGGAAAAATATCTTTTTATCTTATGTTTTTGTTTCGTATGTTTTAATAAAATTAATGCGATTGCAATAATAAGGCAGGAATTGTGCAGAAGCAAGATGCTTGTATAATAATCAGACAGGAATTGATGAATATTTTAAGAATAATAAAACACTTTGAAGGTTTAAGGGCATAGCAATAAAAAGCAGGATTTATGAATGCATTTTACCACTCAATAACGTTCAATATTTGGTTTTAGTAAAAGGGCTATCACTTTAACTGATTAAAAATTATTAAAGTGTAGCTTTTTTATATAAACATTAAAATTAAATAAGTAAACGCGTAGTTTGAGAGTAGTCCCTAAATAATATGGCATACTTGTTAGGGGGCGTTACTAAGATTAAAGCCACTGGTTGAGGACTTCTTTGTGAGGGTAAAGCAGCAGGTGATTGAGTATGTGGTACATCTGGAAAACTAAACCGGGCAAGGATTGCGTTTCATCATCCATAAGGGGAAATAATTAAAAGCATTTCTAATAAGTAGAAATGATCCTAGCGATAATTCTGCTTTGGAACGGGCTATTCGAAATTTCTGGCTTGGTAAGAAAACGAGGTATTCTATAATATAGAAAAAGGAACAAGAACTAGTCCACTTGTGAAACGGTCAAACTGAAAAAATCTGCGCCCATATTATTAGTTCAGGTATATCCGTACAGAGTTGTCGAAGTACTATGACGAAAAAGGAAATATAGATCAGGCAAGACTGGATAAGCGGATTCCTTGGCTAGAGGAGACTTTAGCGAAAAACTTGAAATTTAAAGGTGGGCGCAGAAGTTGATATTTACATAAAGATGGAACACAAGTTCTGAGTCTTCTGCTAATATATTATCATAGAATATCGAGGGAATTTATAGAAATAACTTTTCCCATGTCACTGTAATAAATGCCATGTTATATGTTCTTAAGTTATTAATATTTATAACCTTACCCTACATAATCAATCGTTACTTTATATTCCGGACATCCTGTTCCCTGGATGATTTTTATTGTATAAACTTGTCCTTCTATCAAATCAACCTTTTTACTATTTTCCGTATTTGATCCAGACAATATGATTTCATTGATGGGAGAGTATACTTTTATATTATAAGTACATTGCATATCATCTTCTTCAAAAGTCAGCTCATACCTTCCAGAATATGGAGCCGTATACAAATAAATATTTTGCTGGAACTGAAAGGCAAAACGCTCATAGATCACATTTCCGTCCATTTCCCGCACTGGATTAGGCACTCCTATTTGTACATTATAATTTTCTGTACCACTATACTGAACTATTTTGATTTTATACGTCTCCCCGTTTTCAAGTTCAATTTTCCTACCACCTTCTGAACTGGATGTTGACATTACATATTCATTATTAGATTTATACATTTTGATAGAATATGTTGATTGAACATTATCCGTGCCAAAGTCAAAATAGTACACTCCTGTCTCCGGAGCCACGTATAAATAGTTATCCTCTTGATCCGTGAAAGAAATACATCCCTGTATACTGGTTCCTTCTACATTTTTTACTTCATTGGGGATTCCTATGGTAACTGTATATTGTTGATAGCCGGAATATTGTTTCAAATGAATGATGTACTCTTGTCCAGCTTCCAATTCAACAGTTTGCCCACTGCGATCAGAAGTTAATACACTACATAGTTGTGTATTGTTTGTCGTATATATACAAAATTTATATGATGTTTGCACATCACTGGAATCCAAATCAAAACGATATATTCCTGACATTGGTGCCGTATAGCTATACACATCATCTTGATTTTCCGATTTTAATTCACCCGAAAAGAAATTCCCCTGAATTGCAGGTAATCTTTCAGATCCTGCATTGACTACTTCACTTTCCAAAATGCTCCAATCTGGCTGCAGGGTATTCGTTGCCTCCGGTAGCACTGTTGAGGTGGGAGTTAATGTCGGTTTCGGAGCTGGTGTTGGCTTTGGTGTAGTTTCTACTACTTCAGATGAAGATGCTAGACTCGGTGAGGGATTATAATCTGTTGGATATATATTCCAAAATGAAGGTAGAAAACCTATAATAGCGGACACAACTGCAATAATAGCGGCCAGCCTCGCTATTATTTCCGTATTTTTAATTTTTTCCTTGAGACTTGAGATAAGAAAGGATTGCAATACATATTAACATCACAATTGCCAACAAAATCCACCGCCAATTTATTTTGTTCATAATATGTTCCTCCTTCAAATTATTTGGTTGCATTTAGCCATTTGTTTCTCTATTAAACAGTTTCCTCCTTCCCTACTAATATAAGACTGTCGGCTTTTGCTAATCGGATCACTTTTTTCAATATAAAAGTATATTTATGTCATTTTAGATGAAATTCTTTTATCATTTGTTAAATATTGGATACTGTTGTAGACAAAAATATTTCTAAAAAATGTGTAAAAATATATTACAAATAGTGGTAACGTATCAAGAAGATTGACTTGACGCTTACTACCATACGTACAGACTTTTGAGAACAATAGTTGGTTTATTTGAAATACTGAGTAAGTTACTATTTATTTAATAAAGAATTGAATACAAAGGAGGCATAATAATACATAAGTATACGTTGACAAAAATGAGTTTGAGCAATTTAATTTTATTTTAACTACTTGCTATAATATTTAAGAATGGGAAAAAGTAAAAATGAAAAAAATATTATTTATTTTAGCCGATGCTACTATGCCACAAATTGACTATGATTTTCAAAGAGAAGATTTGGAATTGCTTTTAGGACAAATTTGTATGAATAGAATTGGAGGTATTGCATATAAAAACCTTGTAAACAATTCGAATATAAATATATCCAACGAAATTATAAAAAATTTAAAAATTGTTTATGAAAGTAATCTTAAGAGAAACATAAAGTATTGTGAAGATGTAAAATATATTGCACAGATTATGGAAGCTACAGGATTTAAATATGCATTACTAAAAGGGGCTTTTTTAAATACATGTTTATACAAAAATGGTATGAGAACATCTAATGATATAGACATACTTATTGAAGAGGAAGATTTGTCGAAATGTCAAAATGTGCTTATTGACCATGGATTTATACAAGGTTTTTTGGATAAGGGCAAAAAAATTGTGCCAGCAACTAGAAAAGATATATTACTAGCAAGAATGAATTTTGGTGAAACAATTCCGTTTGTTAAAATATATAATGGAGAGCCATTAGTGGTTGACTTAAACTTTTCGATTGACTATAAACCGGAAAAAGAAAAAAGAATAGTAAAAGAATTATTAAATAATATAGTTGATGTGGCATATGAAGGGAATATATTTAAGTGTTTGAACATAAATGATTTTATTATACATTTATGCTGCCATTTGTATAAGGAAGCAACAGTATATGATTGGGTAAAACGTAGAAAAGATTTACTATTATATAAGTTTAGTGATTTAAATCTTATTTTTAATTACTATTTTGATCTTGAACAAATGAATACCCTAGTAAAACGAATAATTTACTTGGAATTAAACAAAGAATGCTATTATGCGATATTTCGTACTGTTGAAATTTTTCCGCAATTAGGTAAGATTGCAAATATTCAAAAACTTTTATTACAAATATGTCCTCATGATTTGGCATATATGAAACAGATTTATGATCCTATTAAGAAAAAAATATATCAATATAATTGTAGTTTTATTGAATGGTTCGAACTTAGAAATAGAATAGCAGCACTTGAATTGATTGATACAGAGTAGAGACTTTTTGCGTAATGATTTGGAAAGTATATGTAACAGAACATTGTTAATATATTGCTATGGAGTATATATGATTTTTGAGGAAGATTATTTTCAAAATGAATTCGGACTGTCTTGTGTTGAAGATTATGTTATATATGTTCTGAGTAGAGAAACTTATAATTGGAAATGCATTTTCTATAAAAGTTACTTTGACATTGAAGAAATAATAAATTATCTTCTTTTTAAAGGCCAAGAGTATAGTTCCATTAAGTTTATTGAACGGATTCAAAATACATTGGTTAATGATGGGATGTTAGAATTAGTCCAGATGAATTTAGAAGACATAGAAAGAATTGATTCTAAACAAATTTTTTTGATGGAATTGAATGAAAGTGCTACCAAAGAATTATTAAATATCAATGCGTGGCGGAATGATCATTATATTATGTGTTGTAAGAATACAAATGGATTGTATACCTATGTAAATGATCGACCATATCTTACAGGTAATTTTGAAAGTGCTGAATTGAAAAAATATATAGGAAGAGAACATGCCTTTAGTATCCGAGTCATCCATAAGAATATCGGATCTATAATCAACAGGGGAAAAATAGTTCAGCTAGAGCAGAAATTAAAGTCTCAGGTTATATTAAGTGGAAATTTATACCTTGGATTCGGGAAAATAAGAGATAGTATAGGTATTTACCGAGTTGTAGTAAAAAGATTGCAAGCTTTCTTTTGCGCATATGGAACAGACAAATTTATTGAGGATGAAATAAAAAGATTGGATAACATTTATTTAAGGTTAGAGTATATGAATATCCGAAAAAACCATGATTTAGACAAGGTAATTGCCTTGGTTGGTGAAGCAACAGGCATTCAAAAAAATGTTAAGAAAAAGGCGTTAGAAAGGATGGATATTGTGTATGAGCAATGTAGATGAAAGAGTTATTAAAGTAATTGGAGAAGTTGTAAATACTGGAATTGCGGTTCAAAAAGGAATGACATTAAAAGAGTTAGGGTATGATTCCTTGAAAAATGTTGAACTTGCTGTAATGTTGGAAGAAGAATTTAATATTTGCTTTGATGATTCAATGCTTTCGCAGAGTAGATTTTCTACAGTAGATAATGTGATTGAATTAGTGGTAGAAAATTTAGGGTGATGTTTATGTTATGGGATTTTTTGGAGACTAATATAAATAAACATAAAGGGTCTTGTATTATGGACATAGAATCAGGAAGACAATTTACATATGAACATTTGATATGTAATGTTAATGATTTATATGACAAATTTACAAGTCTTCTTTTACCAAAAACAAAATGTGCAATTTTATGCAAAAATAAGACGAATGAATGTGCATTTATTTTATCCTGTTTGAAGGCAAAAGTAATACCGATAATTATGTCTGAAAACTATGGAAAAGACCATTGCATGAAAATAATAGAAAAAACAAAGCCAGATATAGTAGCTATTGATTTTGCAGAAAATGAAATGTCTTTTGAAATTCCAGTATACAATATTAATGACCCCAAACAGCCCTCTATCATGCATAGTCCAGAAAAAGATTATTTACAAAGCGTAGCTTTAATCATGTGTACTTCGGGGACAACTGGAACTCCCAAAGGTGTGATGATTAGCGATCAAGGATTATTATCAAATATAAAAGCAATACAAAATTATTTTGATATAAAAGAAAAGGAAAAAATATTAATATCGCGTCCCTTTTATCATTGCGCTGTTTTAACAGGTGAGCTCTTGGTGTCATTAGTTAATGGCTTGGATTTGATATTTTACAGTGGAAAGTATGATCCATTTCTGATCAAGAAGACGATTGACGACCTGCATATTGAAGTTATGTGTGGTACTCCCACAATTTTTAATCAATTATCGAGGCTGTATAGGGGAGCAGAAATAAATAGATCAATTCGAAAAATGGCTTTGAGTGGGGAATGTTTAACCAAAGAAATTGCTATAAATATTAGAAAGACATTTCCGAATGCTGAAATATATAATATTTATGGTTTGACAGAAAACTCACCAAGAGTTAGCTTTTTGCCGCCTTCCCAATTTGACGAATTTCCAGAATCAGTAGGTATTGGGCTGACAGATACACTAATAAGGATAGTTGATGATAGGGGGAACGATGTTGAAAGTGGTAAACTCGGTCATGTGATTGTAAAATCAAAATCTATTATGGTGGGATATTATAAGGATCTACAAGAGACCAACAAAAAAATTCGAGATGGTTATTTATGGACAGGAGATATGGGATATAAGGATCCGAATAATAATTTATATATATTGGGAAGAGCCGATGATATGATTATAAAAGCGGGGTTGAATATATATCCTAGAGAAATTGAAAGTGTTCTATTGAGATGCGCATATGTAGAGAATTGTGTAGCATATGGAGTTAAACGCAATGGTACAGAACAAATTTATGTAGATATTGTGTTAAAACAGATAGTAACAGAAAGTGAACTATGGAAAATATTATGTGAAATGCTACCAGGACATTTGTTGCCCGATAAAATTACTATTGTAGATGCGTTGAAAAGGAACGCATCTGGTAAATTAGTAAGAGGATCCAAATGTCAAGAAGAAAATTGAAAGTTAATAAAGGGAGCTTGCCATATGGGTGAAATTCATTCGCTGCTTAAAAGTAGAAAAAGTTGTAGAAAATTTTTAGCAAAATCAGTATCTATTCAGGATATTTATACGATATTGGAGGGGGCACGGTGGGCACCTTCAGGAAAAAATGGTCAACCTTGGAGATTTGTAGTTGTAAAAGAAAAAGAAACAAAAAATAAAATTGCTAGTTGTTCCATATATAGAGAGTGGATGCAAGAAGCAGATGCCTTTATTATGATATATTTAGACAATGAGAGTTCTTATAATTATAAGAAAGACTTGCAAGCTATTGGAGCTGCAATTGAAAATATCTGTTTACAGGCATCATCAATGAATATAGATACATGTTGGATAGGAGAAATTTTGCAAAGGGAAACAGAAGTGAACAAAATCATTAATGTACCAGAGACTTATGAGCTTATGGCTGTAATTTGCATCGGATATGCAGATGGAGCTATGGCTCGAACAGATAGAAAAGAATTAAGTAAATTGATTTATAAAGAAATTTATTAGAAATATGCGAGAATTATATTTATAAGCGAAGGATGAAAACTAAAAAGTTGCCAAATCGTAAAACTCACTAAAAAGGTTTTCATACATACCTTGTGCATTAAGAGTATCATGCAAATAACTCGCATATTGATTAATCTCTACAAAGTTTAGAAATTTAAAAAATATTAAATTTTTCAAATCAACGGATGGACTATGTAATGGATATATGTTCAGTTAAAAGAAAAATAGACACTCATTAATAATAGAAAGACATCTGCAAAAAATTGTTGGGGATTGCACAAGTGTCTTTCTGAAGGTGTTATAGATTTGAACAAAGTGAAATTAGTGGCTTTGGGTGTTGAACAATAGTTGTATCCTGTAGGAGGGAAGTAAACCACTCGTTAATGGGTGGTTATTATTTTGAAAATAGGTTATCAATATAGAGGGGTCTTTCTATACTTTAAGGGAGAAATACCGACATTTTTTTTAAATGCATCGGAAAAATAATTGCTGTTGTCATATCCGCATTGGACGGCAATTTCTGTAATGGTCAAATTTGTATTAACAAGTAATGCCATGGCATGAGAAATTTTTACCCCTGTGAGGAAACGGGAGTAGGTTGTATCTAGGCGAGACGTAAATAGTCTGGAAAGATATGCATCAGATAGGTGCACTGCCGCTGCCGTTTCTTTTAAGGAAGGATCCTCTGCATAGTGGCACTGAACGTAATAGATTGCATTTATTAAGGAAAAATGAGTTTCTTTCAGAATGACGTCGTTTTTGGGGGAAAATGATTGTCCACGTAATGCTATTACGAAAAATTGTACAACAAGGCCTTGAATAATGGCATCCGAGTAGGTGTCGTAATTATTCCATTCATGTTCAATAAGCTTAACAGTCTGATCGATTTGTTCGGTGGCTTGTGGGGTGAGAGTAATGCTAATTTGGTCATAAAGCATATTAAAACGTTCCTGCCCGATTACTGAAATGATATGTTCTAGTATAGATTCCCGAAATTTTATATCAATATTTTCATAAATTCCCTCAGAAATATAAGTAGTACGATGTATAAGATTTTTGTGAATGAACTGAATTGTGCCGGGATGTACAGTTATTGTTTTTTGAGGAGTAACGATGATACGGTCTCCGGAAAGCATATAACCAATACCGTACATATTTTCATAGGATGCAGCGGTATTCATAGAGTAATGATTATCGCGTTTTTTATGATTTACTTTGAAATTGTAGTCTGGATGGATTGGCGCTGGCATGGTAGTTCTCCTTATGCTTATTTAACAAAATAAATTCTTTACTTCTAAAATATATTAAAAAAACTGAAAAATCAAGCAACCTCTATGTATATATAGAGGTTTTCTCTTGAAAGATGCTGTATAATTTGGTGAAAATGAAGAGATAGTGTTTCCAACATAACTTATACTAAAGGAGAGGTACGAATGAAGAGTTTTATATTCCCTAAAAATTCTGATCTTTTGAACGCTATTCGAAAATATTGGTATTTTTGTTTCTTGTATATATTTTTTTCCTATGCATTAGTTCTGATAATAGTGGTTGGAAGTAGTAAAATTGCTAACGCTACAGACAACTTATTTACCGGGGAAAATGTTGCCTTGTTAGAATTTATGATTCCGTTTATTATTCTCATGCTCTTGGGAGGGGGAATAGCTTTTGGAAAGAGTTATTCCAAGAATACATTCAGTATTTGTATGCAAACGGATATTCGCAATATGTTGGTAAGTAAGCTGGTAAAGATCCGTATTCCGTATTTCGATTCAGAAGGAACGGGAACTTTAATGAATAAACTTTTGTCGGATATGTATCAGATTGAGACACTGTTTGCGGAGTGTATCCCGGAGTTTTTAGTAGCAATAATCACTATAGTAACTGTGTGCAGTTACATAGGCTTACAAAGTGTACGTCTGTTGTTAGTGACGATGGTATGCTATCCATTGCTGTTTTGGAGTGCAGGGAAACTGACAAAAATGGTTGGAAAAATAGCTGTAGTGCGCAGGCAGTTGTATGATAAATTGGAAAATTCTGCTTATGATGTAATTCAAGGTATTTTAGTTGGCAAGACCTTTAATTTATATGAACTACAGAAGAAACGTATTTTTGATATAACAGATGAGATTGTGCGAAATGAGTCACGCCGAACCAAGGTACTGGCGATGAACTTTGTTGTGGGGGATTTGGTGCGATGGATACCAAAGCTCTGCTGTTATTTGTTCTGCATCTATGAGGCATATCATGGACGGATGACCGTTGGCACAATTTTGGCCTATGCAATGCTGCTGGATCAGATTTCAAAGCCTATGGGAAATATTCCGGGTCAGATTGCTTCCATCCGAGAATATAGCATTTCTATAAAAAGATTACAGGAGATTCTTAATCAGGAAGAGGAAGTGTCTGGAAAAGGTGATTTTGCGCCTGAAGGTGAGATTGCCTTTGAATTGAAGCATGTGAATTTTGGTTATTCAGAAGAAAAGCAGATTTTGAAGAATATTAATCTGACCATTAAAAGGGGCAGTAATGTAGCATTGATCGGTAATTCTGGAGGGGGTAAGTCTACCATTATGAAGATTTTGTGTGGTTTTTATTATCCACAGGCCGGGCAATACCGCATTTATGGACATGATTTTAGAGAATGGAATATTAATGCGCTGCGTAAACATATTAGTTTGGTGTCCCAGAATGTTTTTTTGTTCCCTGGCACTATTGCACAGAATGTGGCTTATGGTAGGATTAGCGCTACCAGAGAAGAGATCATAGAGGCTTGTAAAAAGGCGAATATTCATAATTTTATTATGAAACTGCCTCAGGGTTATGATACGGAAGTAGGAGAACGAGGGGCAAGATTGTCCGGAGGGCAGAAACAGAGAGTTTCAATTGCCCGAGCCTTTTTAAAGGATGCACCTATTTTGCTTTTGGATGAACCAACTTCGGCAGTGGATTTGGAGACAGAGCGAGAGATTCAGGAAACTTTGAGAGAAGTTTCACGCAATCGAACGGTGATAACCATTGCACATAGACTAAACACTATTGCGGATGCAGACGAGATATATGTCTTTGAAAATGGCGAAATTGTGAGAAGGGAGGTACGAACAAATGGCATTTAGTGATGTGATTATTAGACAGTGTGGATCAAAAGATGTGGACAGCAATAATGACTTGCGCATCCTTTGGCGGATGTTGAAAATGATGAAGACAGGACTTATCAGATATCTTTTTGCTATTATATTCATGAGTGTAGCTTTGTCTGTTTTTGATATGATAACTGCACTCTTGTTTAAAAATATTATTTTTCGCGTAGAAAATTATGCACAGATGAACATGTTTACGGGACTTTGGGAGGAGGTGTTGATGTGTGTAGGGGTAGGATTTTTGACGCTTTTTGTTTATGCACTGTCTTTTTATGTATATACTATGGAGGCAAAAAAAGGCGGTGCTAATTTGCAAAAAGCTCTATATTCTAAATGTATGCGGCTGCCTTTTTCCTATTATGAGCAGACGGGCAGCAGCGATTTTATGTCAAAAGTAATTAATGATTGTGAACGGGCCCAAGGTATCTACGGTTCTCGCTTTCGGCGGGTTTTGATGCCATTTTTAATGATGAGCTTTTACCTGATAGGAATGTTGATACTCAGTTGGCAGGTGACGCTCTGCCTCTTCGGTGCCAGTGCTACGCTGTTTGTGATAAATGGAATGTTTATCGAACCCATGCAAAGAGTCAGCCGAGAAATGTCCACCACCAATGTATCCATTACCGAACGAATTTCCAATATTTTGTCAGGAATGGAACAAATTAAAATATTTTCCTTGAAATCTGTGATGGTAGAACAATATATTGAAGAAAATGAAAAATATCGTAAAGAGCAAAACAAGATGAATCTTATGTCTGCAAAACTGGATGGACTGAATCAGATCTTTGAACTCCTTGGATCTTTAGTGTTTATTGCGTTAGGACTTGTTTTTGTTAGTCAGGGAATTACTACGGTGGATAGGCTGGCGGCAGTTTATTTGTTATATGGGTCTATGAGTTGGAATTTGTTACAAGTGGGACTTTATATTCCGTCTATGGCAAGTTATCTGGCTAATGCTAAAAGAGTGTTTGAGTTTTTGGATTTTGAAGAGGAACCTGAACGCTATGAGAGTGCATCGACGATTTCCTTTCAGGGAGATGCAGAAATCAGTATCCGAGATATGACCTTTTCCTACGATGGCAGGCAGAATGTTTTACGACATTTTAATTTGGACATTCCCAAGGGAAAATGCGTGGCTCTTAAAGCAGAATCAGGGAAGGGTAAGAGCACCATTGCCAAGCTTATATTAGGTCTATATCCTGTAAAGAAAGGAAAAATCTTTATCAAAGGAAAGGCCTATGAAGAATATTCTTTAGCAGAGGTGCGGCAACTGATAGGTTATGTGCCTCAAGAACCATATCTCTATGATGTAAGCATTGCAGAAAATATTCGTTATGGAAATCCCAGCGCAAGTCAAGAGGATATTGTCAATGCGGCAAAGCTTGCAAATGCACATGATTTTATTTTGGAGTTGAAAGATGGATATGAGACTAAAGTAGGGGAACGCGGAAATTTGTTATCTGGTGGGCAACGTCAGAGAATTGCCATTGCCAGAGCTATTTTGAAAAATGCACCTATACTTATTTTGGATGAGGCAACGTCAGCATTGGATCATAACTCTGAAAAATTGGTAAATGAGGCATTGGACAGAATGATGACGGGGCGTACCACTATTGTGATTGCGCACCGTGAGTCCACGCTGGCTCATGCGGATTTTGTAGTAGAGTTGTAATTGCTAAAAAGAATGAACCCGTAGAGAGTGAAAGCTTGTGCAATGGATCCAATAAAATGCAGTATGTATTTATTGACTAATGCGAGTATTCAGTGGTATTGGTTTAATTAATATATTTTTTAGTAAAAAAACAGGTGAGTCAATTTTTGACGTTTCCTGTTTTTTTGTGCTTATACAGAAATATTAAATTATATATATAATTTTTAGATTTATAACTAAATGTAGAAAAGGGTAGAATTATAGCTGGTTTTGAGAAAGAACTTTATGTTTTAATATACGACTATATAAAGAGAAATTTACAATCTTTTACTTGGTTAAGCGAAATATAGCGTATATAAGGTAGAATAATGGAAAAAGAAAAGATATTGAGGGAAATATTTGAAATATATAAAAATGTAATTTTCGAATCTGGTGAAAAGAATAGTGCACTTATAGATTTTGATACAATACAGTTGGATTCGCTTGGCATTGTAAAGTTTGTTACGAAAATAGAAGATAAGTATCATATTAATTTGGATAAATTATTGACAGCATTCAATAATGCGATGAATGTTAGTGAATTAATTGAAATTGCATATAATCAAATTAATGAAGAAACATAATCAAATTTTGACTATAGTGTTGTAGTCAACAAGGAGAAATTATGACGGAAGCAAAAGTATCTGTAGTAATAACTGTATATAATATGGAAGCATATCTTGAAGAGTGCATATTAAGTGTAATCAATCAAACATTTAAAAACATAGAGATATTAATTGTCAATGATGGTTCGACGGACAATAGTTTTTTAATTATAGAAAAATATAAAAATCTTGATAAGCGAATAAAAGTATTTAACATTAAAAATCAAGGTAGCAGCAGTGCACGAAATGTAGGAATTGATAATCTAAAAGGCGACTATATTGTATTTGTTGATGGAGATGATTACTGTATGCCGTCAATGATAGATTTAATGTACCGTGCAATGGCGCATAACGAGGCAGATGTATGTGTTTGTAACGTTATGCGAATTAATATGAATGAGGTGACAAATCAATCACATAGAGAAGATTATTGTATTGAGTTGGAAAAATACGGATGCAATCAGTATATTGTTGATTTTATTTTCGGACCTAAACATGCATATTGTGTATGGAATAGGATGTATAAAAGTAAGGTTATACTAGAAAATAATATTCGTTTTAGGGATTTTAATAAGATTTATCCAGAAGATTTACTTTTTAATTTAGAAGTAATATTAGACTCAAAAAGAATAGCATGGATTAACAAACCGTTGTATATACATATTTTAAGAACACAGGGTTTAACAAAAGGATATCGTCCTAATATAGTAAATAGATATTTAAATGCATGTGATATATATAGAAATGTTCTAAGGAAAAAGAATATGTATGATTACATGGAGGAGGCGTTTTATTATGTTGTACAGATAGAAACATTATGTGCTTTAAAGAGTTTACTTCGAAATAATAAAGCTACGTTGGTTAATTTATACCATGCTATTAAAAATCTGTATGCATGGGATTTTGTTTATGATGCATTTAATAATAAATGTAAAGGTAGTTGGGGACAAAGACTCGTTCGGTGGTGTATTAAGAAAAAGTATATATTATTTGCGACTAGTGTTATATGGTTCCTTTATTGTTTTAATATTGAATTTATTTAGTGAAGAAAGGAATAGTCAATAAAGATTAAGAATATAAAGTAAGCAATGTGCAAAGAAATAAATAGAAAAATGTATCGAAACTATGTTAAAAAGTGAATTAAAAACAAATATTGGGATCTCTGATCTGGCATAAGAATTTGAAAGGATAATAGAATGCATACCTCAAATATTCAGAATTTAAGACAATTGGAACCTTTAGGTTATAATTTGCAATGTAATGAAAGACCCATAGCAATGATATACGAAAGTTACAGAAAGTATTCTATGTACTATATATTATTATTTAGAGAAATTGGATCTATGTATTTTCGAGGAAACATGTTAGATTTTTCGGCAGATAAAACAGACATTCGAAGTATAAAAAAATATATAAACGGGAACGAAATTGAAAACTATATTGCAGCAAATATTAGTGCAAACAAAAAAATGCTTTTCTTTTCTGACCATTTTTGGAATAGAGAATACCCCTCTTATTATCAAATCAAGCATTATAAACATCCCTTGCTTTTACAGGCAATTAATGATAAAGAAGTAATTATAATAGATGAAGATATTGAACGTATATCAAGAGAAGGAAACAAATATTATTCATGGCCGTATGTAGAGAAGAAATTAGAGCTTAAAGAATTTGAGAAAATATGTAGGCAATGGACAAACAATAATTCTATAATGCAATATGAAGTGCTTGAATTTTCAACATATAATACCTCTGCGGTATGCCTAGAGGACATTATTTCGGATTATTTGGAAATGATAAAATATATAAAAGACAATTTTTTGGTAAGTGATCAAAAGTTTTATGATGTTATAAAAAATCATGTCATAAATGAAGAGACAAATCTTATTACGGAGAGAGGGCTGAGGTATATATATAACCATACCAAGGCCATAAATAGACAATATCGACTTTTTCTTCTTATTTTACAGGATAGAGAAAAACAATATGAAGAGTTATATAATTATGGAAAAGATATTAAAGATTTATATGAAATGTATTACCTTTTGGCATTAAAAAACAAAAAAATTAATGATGATATGTGGAAAATGACAGAAAAAATTTATTTGGTAGAAAAGAGGTTTTATAATTTTTTGTTTGCTATTGTAACAGATAAATCCGTAAAAATTTTATTAAAAGATTATGCGAGCGCAAGTAAAAAATATTTTTAAATTGTATCAAGGCATTGTCGATCTGAAATGAGAAAATAATTCACATTTCAGACTGTAGACAAAGCTCCTTCCTATGAGGGAGCGTTTCTTATGCCATGACTGCAAAAAGTGTGTACTTATAAGTATATAAAAAGTGGTGAAAATGCCGTATTTATGGGACTTTTCACTACTTTTTTGGTATAATGAAAGTATCAAAACAAAGGCGGTGTTTCCTATGATGACACAGAATGCAGATAAGAAAAGAGAACAGATTCAGATGTTCTGCATGGATGACCTTGTCCCGCAGGATCATCTGCTGCGCCTGATCGATCAGGCAATCGACTGGAGTTTTATCTATGACCTTGTGATCGATAAATACAGTACAGATAATGACCGCCCCAGCATGGATCCGGTCATGCTTATTAAAATTCCGTTCATTCAGTATCTGTACGGCATCCGAAGCATGCGCCAGACAGTAAAAGAAATCGAAGTCAATGTCGCATACCGGTGGTTCCTTGGCCTGGAAATGATGGACAAGGTTCCCCATTTCTCTACGTTTGGTAAGAATTATACCAGACGCTTTAAGGATACTGATCTTTTTGAACAGATTTTTTCCCACATCCTGCAGGAGTGCTATAAACACAGACTGATCGATCCCTCCGAGGTCTTTGTGGATGCCACCCATGTAAAAGCACGGGCAAACAACAAAAAGATGTGGAAGCGGATTGCAGATGAGGCACTGTTCTTTGAGGAGCAGTTAAAAAAGGAAATCAATGAAGACCGGGAAGCACACGGAAAAAAGCCTCTGAAAGAAAAAAAGGATGATCCCAAAGGTCCACCCTCCTGCGGTGGCGGTTCTGATGGAAAAGAGGAAAAAACGATCAAAGAAAGTACGACGGATCCAGAAAGCGGATGGTTCCGAAAAGGCGAGCATAAAAATGTCTTTGCGTATTCCGTGCAGACAGCCTGTGACAGAAACGGATGGATTCTGGGGTACAGTGTAAATCTCGATAACCAGCATGACAGCCGGACATTTAAATCACTGTACGACAAGATAAAAGGCATTGGCATTCAGACACTGGTAGCTGACGCCGGATACAAAACACCTGCGATAGCAAAGCTGCTTCTGGATGATGGTATCACACCGCTCCTGCCGTATAAACGCCCCATGACCAAAGAAGGCTTTTTCAAGAAGTATGAGTATGTTTATGATGAATATTTTGACTGCTATGTATGCCCGAATGATCAGGTACTGACCTACCAGACAACGAACCGTTCCGGATACCGGGAATACAAGAGCTGCGGAGCAGCCTGTGAAGGATGCCTATACCTGAGTCAGTGCACAGAAAGCAGGGATCATGTGAAGGTGGTGACGAGGCATATCTGGGAGCCATACATGGAAAAGTGTGAGGACATCCGGCATACGGTCGGAATGAAGGAAGTGTATGCCCTGCGGAAAGAAACCGTAGAGCGCCTCTTCGGAACAGCAAAGGAAAACCACGGATTCCGTTATACACAGATGATAGGAAAAGCTCGGATGGAAATGAAAGTCGGGCTTACGTTTGCCTGCATGAATCTGAAAAAGCTGGCAAAGATGATAGCCAGAAGGGGAAAAAGAGGAATGGCAAAAAGTTTATGGCTGATAAAGTACACACCTTTTGCACCCAAAACAAGAAAAACGCTTCTGGCATGCTGACCAAAAGCGTTTTGTCTACAGTCTGAAATGTGAAAATAATTCACATTTAAGTTGCTTTATTAAGGCTTTGTAATACTTGCGTAGATAATGAAAAGTTTTCAAAATTGCCAATTATTATAGGTGCAGATGGAGTATATGTGAGAAGGAGAGTGTTGCAAAGATGTAAAAAGAATATCACTGGGATTATACTATTCGTTATAAAAGGGAAGAGAAAATAGCAAAAACGTATTTAAGCAACTTCTCTTGATTGTTCAGAATATGATTCTTTGCAAATCGATATAAAAATTTTAGTATTATTTTAAATTAATAGCAAACTGGTAGTCATATTAAAGGTCAATAGAGGCCTTTAATATGACTGTTTTTATTGAGAATATATTATCTGTTTTATTTATAAATGGTGCAGCATATAGGGCAGTCGCAGAACGGTACAAAATAGGTAAGTAATATAACTTAAAATAGGTAAGAATAGAATTAAAGTTCGAAGGAAGATTACCTATGAGTGCATCATATAATGAAGTATTAAAAAGATTGATAGAAGAGAGAAAAAATTTAGGATTATCTCAGATGGAAATGGCGCGCTTGGTATATATTACGCAAAGTAACTACAGTAAAGTGGAAAAAGGGCTGCAACGTTTGAGTTATGAAGAACTAAGATATTTTTCTAAGGCAAAAGTAGATATTTTCTATATATTCACAGGTTATAGATGTACAGGAAAGTATATTGAGAATTTTCAACAATACACATATGCTGAATTGTGTTGTTATTTAGGTATTATTTATTTTTTGATAGTTTTGAATGGTGATAAATTTAATTCAGAGGATTGGAGAAATATAGTAAAGCGAGGGAAATATATATCATTAGTATTAGACTATAAAAAGAATCCCAATATATTTCTCGCTATAAGACACATCACCGGCTGTCGCCAAAAGCAAATGGCAGAAAAACTGGGAGTGGATATCAAGAAGTTTCGAGAATTAGAGAAAGACAGATGTCTGCCTGACAGTGAAATTATTTGGAAATTGTATAGTCTGTTTCAAGTATCTCCAGCAGTAATATTGAAGGATAAAAATACTATGCTTAACGAAATATCTTCTCTTTTGGAAGCAACTGAAGAAAATGGTGTACAAATAATGGATATCATCAGACAGATATGATAAGGATGCACTATGAAAAAGATATTGATACTAGAAGACAACCTTACCACACTAAAAAATCTTACAAATATTGTTCAGAATATTGATAAACGAAATACAGTATTTTCATTTTGCAAGTTGAAAGATGCATATCAGTGTGCTATGGATAGGGTAATTGACTTGTTTATTGTGGATATTATTTTAGATAGAAACAGGCCAGGAGATTCATCTGGACTAAAGTTTGTGGAAAATATCAGAAAAATAAATCACTATGAGTTTGTGCCGATCATATTTGTTACATCTTTAGAAGACGCAAAATTATACACTTACGAGAATCTGCATTGCTATAGTTTTATTGAAAAGCCATTTGATGTAGAAAGACTTAAGCAGTTGGTGGAACAATGCCTACGTTTTGAAGAATCCCGGAATATATCCAAAACGCTATATTTTAGAAAAGACGGAATTATTTTGGCTGTTGAGCGTGAAGACATTGTTTACGCAGAAAGTATTAATCATATAATGCATATTCACACTAAGCAGAGTGACCCTCTTGAGATTCCATATATAACTTTAAAGAAATTTTTGGAAGATTTGGATTGCTCGGATTTTATTCAATGCAGTCGAAACACCATAATTAATCAAAAATATATTGATAATTTAGATATTCCTAATCAAGTGATTAAATTGAAAAATGGCTATGGTCGAGTTGGAATAGGTATTAGATTTAAGAAAAATCTAAAAGGTATAGATGTATAGATCGTGCATATCCACAAAGAAGGAGGAAGAGAAGGAGCTTTGTAATAAATGTTATATCATGCGGGACTGATGCTCGAATATATTGCAATAATTGTTACACTTCAAAGAATATACAATAGAAAAGTATGCTTGAATATTGACTCAGTCGGGCTGTGTTTGATGTCTTTAACTATTGTAGAACTTGTGAGATATTATGGACTTAGTAATTTGTTCACAATAATAATATACATACTTATAGGGATATATTGTGTTCGTAAATATAATGACTCAGTCCTTGGATCAATAGTAAGCGTTTTACTGTTACTAATAGTTATAGTAGTTTTGCAATATATAGCGATATTTCCTTGTTCATATTTCTTTTCAAATAATTTGGAATTGCAAATGTTAAGTACAAATGGGTTGGTTTTAGCTGCTGCAATATGGATTCTACCATTAGTTAGGATACATAAACTGCATGAGATTTTTATGAAGAGAGATACTTATATTGCTATAATATTGGGAACAGTTATGGCTGTTATTCTGATGATCATGTTAGAAGATAAAATTGGTAAACAAATACATTTAGCATTCTTCACTATTTCGGTACCTATGTTGATTGTTCTTCTCTGGGGGTTAAGTAAATGGCATATTGCTAATGAAGAAGCTAAGAATTCTAAAAATGAATTATCGCTAAATCGGACGATGCAGGGAAAATATGAAGATTTATTGACTTCTGTAAGATTACGGGAACACGGATTTAAGAATCATTTAGCAGCTTTACTTTCTATAAAATATACAAGCCGTTCATATGAGGAGCTAGTTGCAGAACAAGAGCGGTATTATTCTAAGATTTGTGACGAAAATAAATACAATAAGTTGCTATACTTGAAAGACAGTGTTGTTATTGGATTTCTATATGAAAAATTTCGCGTGGCGGAAACAATGGGAGTGAAAATACGCTGTGATATAAAAGGTACTTTTTCTCAATGCGTAATGCCAACCTATCATTTGATTGATATATTGGGAATATTAATTGATAATGCGGTAGAGGCACAAGAGAGTTCAATAGAAATAAAACAACTAAAATTTCAATTTATGGAAAAAGAGGTAACATATATATTTACTGTTTCCAATCCTTATTTGTATGTGAGTTATGCCGAAATCCAATCTTGGTTCCAAATAGATAAAAGCAGTAAGGGAAAGCATCGAGGACTTGGACTATATAATGTTAAAGAGTTATGTGAGAAATATGACGCCAATATTGTATGCAGAAATAAATTAGATGACAGCGAAAACTGGGTAGAATTCACTCTGGAAATAGCGAAGACGGATAAGTAATAAAAAACTTATCCGTCTTCCTACTAATTATTCATTTTCTTCAGAGGGGTAGGGATATTCTCCAAATAAAACAATACTGGGTAGTGAAGTATCCACGATCCATGAAAAAGCAGCAACAGTTACTAAGATATGCGCTATCATTGTGTTGTCTCTCCTTTCTTTTGTATTTTCGCAACAAACAATTGGAGCGAATGCAATATAATCATCCAAACCCCTGCTGTAAGATAGGGATTTTCAGGGATTATATATAGGATTAATGCATACATAAAAATGTTAAGGCAGGTGATATTACGACAAAAATATAATTGCTTTCTAGGGAAATGAGTTCGGTATTTAGAGAGAACCGGACCTATTGAATAGCAGGACATAATACACACAGTTAATAAAAGCAATTGTACATATAAAGGAAGCAATATTTTTGAAAAAAAGAAGATGATAATTCCCATATATGTGGTGGATGCCAGTAGGCACTTTTTGTATGTGTAAAAATGAAGACCACCGGAAAATGTTCTTAAAAAACACATTATTATTAATAAGAAGATATATAGTTTTAGATGGTTTTGAAACGCAATACCCATCAGTAGTATTTTGCTTAATTCTGATGAAGCACTTTTGATTACAAAGGTAAGTTGAGCCATTTGATAATTACTTAATCCATATTTGTCTTTAATATATATTTTTATCCTGTCCATACGAAGATCTCCCTTCATCTATTCCAAGAATATCCCATAAAACGGAAAAAACCTCATTTTGAACTGAATATATTGTTTTTTTTACTGACATACAAAAATAGGTAAATAAGCATATGATAAAGCTTTCAGAGAGAAATTCCTTGGATTTTCAGACAATTTTTTTATTAATTAAGTAAATAAGTTATGGCTTATTTGTTTATGATGTAAACTTAGAACTGGAGGTATAGAGCGTATGAACAACGGACAGTTTAACACTACTGGTAATAAGATGTAGAATTATAGCATCTGGAGGTAGATTATGTCGAATATAGAAGTTGGGGCAAGGATAAGAGAACTCCGGGAAATACAAAATTATACAAGAGAAGGTTTGGCTGAAAAAGTGGATATTTCTGCTAAATTTCTTTATGAGATAGAAATGGGCAAGAAGGGATTTTCTGCTGATACATTATGTAGAATATCGAAAGCTTTATCTGTAAGCTGTGACTATATTATGCTTGGTGAGGATGCGGGAAGTGGCGGCAAAGAAAAGATTATTTGCGTATTAGAAAAGCTGGAACCAAAACAAACGAGTAAGATTCAGGATATACTTAAAATTTTATCCGAATTGTGTGAAGTAATATAAATTCAGTTAATAAATAGCATTGTTTAGTTAAAAAGGAAATATTGTCCTCCGCTTTGCAGGATAATGTGAAAAACATTAGTGAGGTGGAGGGTTTTATGAAATTTTGTAGAAGAAAGTCTTTTTGGTGGACAAATAGTATTTTTTGCTCACGATATATAGGATTGAATAGTTTAATAAAAACAGAAAAGTATACCCTTCCGAAAGTGATTTTGGAGGGGTTTTTGATATTTATCCAAAGTAAGACACCGTATATACAGTCATTACGTTTTTAGTATACATCCGGAGTAATGGATTGTGTTTTTAGTCGGAGTCTTCTGGGGTATACATAGAGGCAGAGGTCCGCCATGTGTTCTTCACTTCAAGAATTTTAGGAATAGAGAATACAAAATGTCAAAATGTATAAAGATTAGAATAAAGGATTTCTACAAAGATGCAGTCGGCGAAACTGAATATACATACGTCACCGAGGAGGTCTATGAAGCTTTGGTTAATACTTTCCGAAAAGAAACTCATGCAGAAGAAATGAGAGATTTACGGCACATAACAGCAAATGGTTATGTGGAAGGAATGACAGAAGATTTAATCAAGGAAACAGGGATCTCTCTGGAGGATATGGTAATCAGGCAGATTGAACTAGAGATTTTACAAAAAGCGATGCAGTCACTCACGGAAGTACAAAAAGAGCGACTGCATCTTTATTTTTTTAAGGAAATGACAACTAGAGAAATTGCTGATAAACTGAGTGTTTCTCAAAATGTTGTTTGGAAGTCTATCCGGGGATCTATAAATACTTTAAAAAAATTTTTTGAGTAGAGGGGTGTCAAACGCCGATTTTGTGTGAGTACCTTATGAGAGGTGCTTTATCGGACGGATGGTCTCTTCCGAAAATCTTCTCATGATACGCACATTGACAAATGCCGGAGAAGAGTTTTTACACTTACTTCGAGAGCAACACAGAATTACACCGTGTTTTGCCAGCCATACCCAGCAATCCAGATACATTAGCCATTTCTTGAGTCGTAAACGGGGCGCGAAGATACTCCTGCATTTGTGTACCAAATGTAAAAAAGATCGCATCTAAGGAGTTGAGCGAGACAACCGAGGATACAGCCGGTCTGTGGTAGACAGGTGCGAAGAAAGAAATGGCCTATAATGATACTCCTTGAGATTAGCCAGCACGCAGTGGTGGAGGTGAGATTCCTGTGATGTCTGTCTGCCTTTTACGGTAGGAACCGCAGACAGTCTGGATTGACTGCCCAGCAAATGCCTTGATGTTTATTCTTTCTGTCTTTGCGGCATTTCGGTTCCGGGGAGTAGTGTCGAATAGGTACCAGAGTATTAAAAGTGAAGGATTATGGCAGTAAGACTTAATAACAGAATTCATGCGGCGGAGGGAGACTTCCGCCGTATTCTTGTGATATTAAGGTTACCCAAAGGACAAAACGGAGGAAAGCAGAAAATGAAAAAAGAAGATCGGGAAATGATTGAGAAAATCATGGCAACAGAAAAAGTGGGGTATGCGTAGGTGTACCCGATGGATGGTGGGGCAAGGAAGGAGCATTACATTTCCATGAACCCAGAGAATATTGCGAATTACATCGGAACGTATATGGTAGGAGCGGAAAGCATGGTGTTCACAGATATCGCAGATAATCTGGAACTGAATACCTTTGGCTGCTTCATTAATACTTGCCCGAGCCGGAAATTATGTATGGAATTACAGGATCTTTTAATTCCTATCCAGTGCGGAGATGAAGAACCGGGAGAAGTGCTGGCGGTAGACAGGAGTGTAGCGGATGAGTATTTTCAGCAAGAGGACGAAGCAGTGACGATGGCAGAAATGAGCATGCCGTAATCGGAATTATGTTATTGGGAGGAGCAAGTGGGAAACGGTTCAAATGAAATAAAGTATAAACTGGCAGAAATGCTGTTAAAAAGAATGTGTGAGGCAGATTTGTTAAGCGAGGAGGAATGGGAAAGAATCACGGTTTTGAACATTCAGACCTTTTCTCCGGAACTTGAAAAAGTATATCTGTAAAAACACTGGATATATGTGGACTTGTGTGGTAGTGTATGGTGCTGACAAGGGGCGTATCCCTTGAAAATACAGGGAAAGGAGAGAGAATATGACGAAAAAAATTACCGTCATAAATGCAACAGCGGGATCGCAGAATGTACTTGCTGAACGTAAACAGAGAGTTTGCGGATATGCGCGTGTCAGTACAAAAAGCTCGTCGCAGGCAACATCTTACACTGCACAAGTGGAGTATTATACGGCAAAGATCGGCGAGAATCCTTTGTGGGAATTTGCCGGGGTGTACGCAGACTGGGGAATCACAGGAACAAAAACCAATCACAGAGATGAATTCAAGATGATGATCGAAGACTGTGAGGATGGGAACATTGACATGATTTTTACAAAGTCGGTGACAAGATTTGCAAGAAATACGGTGGAATGTATCCAGGTAATCAGACGACTGAAAGAGATCGGGGTTGCAGTTTATTTCGAGAAGGAAAAGATCAATACCCTGACGGAAAAGGGAGAAATGCTCCTGACAGTGTTGGCATCGGTTGCACAGGGAGAATCCGAAAACATATCCAGCAACGTTCAATGGGCAGTCCAGAAAAGATTTCAAGATGGAAGTTTTATTGTTTCCACACCACCATATGGATATCAAAAGGATAAAAACAGAAATTTTGTGATCGTAGAATCGGAGGCAGAAATCGTCCGATGGATTTATGAGTCTTACCTAAATGGTTTAAGAACTTATGTGATAGCAAAAGAATTAAATATGCGAGAAATTCCCACGGTACGAGGAGCAGAAGAATGGAAAGATACGGTTATTCTGGAGATATTGAAAAATCCGGTTTATGAAGGAAACATGATTTTCCAGAAGAAATATACCCAGTCACAATTTCCGTTTAACAGAAAGAGAAATTATGGTCAGAAAGCAAAGTATCTTGTGATAAATGCGCATCCGGCGATTATTACGCATGAGGAGGCAGAGGCAGTAAGGAATTTAATAGCTTATCGCACAAAATCGAGGAACGTGGAAGGAACGGATTGCAATAAGAGATACTTATTTTCCAGTAAAATCATCTGTGAGGAATGTGGACAAAAATTCAGAAGACAAATCGTCCACAAAGATAAAAAATATGAGAAAGTCATATGGACTTGTCGAAGACATATGGAAAATAAGGAATTATGCAGCACAAAGGCAATTGGAGAAGATGTCGTACAACAGGCATTTCTACGGATGTGGAATAAGCTATATACGAACCGGGGTGCGTTGTTAGAGCCTCTGTGGAAAGAACTGACCTGCCTTGCCGATAGCAGGCAGGACAGCGAAGAAATGATACAACTGGATAATGAAATCAAGAATTTAAAAGAGCAGAGTCGAATCCTGAATCAGGTAATGAGGAATGAATATATGGACTCTGCTGTTTTTATAGAGAAAAGTAATCAGATTAACTGGAAACTAACGGAATGCCGAAGAAAAAAACTGTTTTTAGGAAGAAAGCAAAAAAGGACAAAAGAAATTGTGAGAACAGAGCAGCTGATCCATTTACTATCAGGATCCGATGGGCTGCAGCAGGAGTTTGATGAAAAGCTTTTTCGGATGACTGTACAGAATATCTTCATATCCAAGGATCATGATATTACATTTTGTCTGAATAATGGGCTGCACCTTACAGAGAGGGGAGGAATGTCAGATGCAATGTCATATGCCCATCGGCTATAAAGTTGAGGAAGGAAGGATCATCATCTGTGAAGAGGCACGCAAGATCGTAAAACAGATTTTTACAGAATATGACTGTGGAATAGCTGCAACGAAAATAGCTGCCGGGTTAAAGGAAAAAGGAATTCCCAATGGAAATGGAAAAGTGTCATGGACACATGTATCCATTGGGAGAATACTCGAGAATCCAAATTATCTGGGAAACGAGTATTATCCTCAGATCATTGAAAAGGATCTCTTTGACCGGGTACAAAAGAGAAGAGAGGGCGTAAGAGCCGAACTTGGCAGAGCAAACCACAGACCGGGAAAGGATGAGAGAATCCTGTTTGGTGGTGCTGTCTGGTGTGGGGAATGCGGAACTATGTGTACCCGTATCCAGAAGCGGAATAAATATGGTACAAATGCGAAGTGGAAGTGCAAAGGTTATTTATACAGAAAACAGGAGAAATGCAGAGACAGAACCATCACAGATGATCAGTTAAAACAGGTGTGCGTGGACGCAATTAATGCAGTTATTCAAAATGGGGGACTTTTATATAGGAAAGATCCGGAGGATGTAATCAGTCCTGAATACCGAAGAATGGATCGGAAAATAGCAGAGATGAAAGAAAAAGCGGTCTCGGAAAAAGAATTCATACAGGCATTGTACCAAAGGGCTGAGGAACGCTACCGGACATTAACAGTAAAAGATACTTTGTATAAAACGGAAGAAATCAGGGATATTCTTGCCGGACGGGAAAAGATAGTGGAATTCGACAGGGAATTATACCAAAAGCTGATTCTGAAGATTTATTTATGCAGCGGGAATATGGCAGAAGTAGAATTTCTAAATGGTGGACGAATGAAGGTAGGGTACACGGATAAAAAACCCGGAAGAGAGGCAAATGGGTGCAACAGTTAAAAAGGTGTCTGTAATACCTGCAAAAGTACAGCTCGATACCAGCATTAAACTTTCAGATAAGATGCTGAAGGTAGCTGCATATTGCCGCGTCAGTACAGATGTAGAAGAACAGGACAGCAGCTATGAGGCGCAGGTGGAATACTATACTAACAAAATACAGGAAAATCCTAACTGGAAATTCGCAGGAATTTATGCGGATGATGGTAAGAGTGGAACTAACACCAAAAAAAGAGCAGATTTTAAGACTATGGTAAAAGATGCCCTAAATGGAAAAATAGATATGATCCTTACCAAATCCGTAAGCCGGTTTGCAAGAAACACGGTAGACTCGCTGGTAACAATCCGCGACCTAAAGGCAAAAAATATTGCCATCGTTTTTGAAAAAGAGGGCGTGAACACGCTGGAGGGAACGGGAGAAATCCTGATCACCATCTTAAGCAGCCTTGCGCAGGAAGAAAGCCGTAATATCAGTGAGAATATCCGGTGGGGGATTGTAAGAAAATTTGAAAAAGGAAAGGTTCTTGTAAACTGTGCAAAGTTCATGGGATACACCAAGAATGAGAACGGTGAGCTGATCATAGTGCCTAAAGAGGCAGAAATCGTAAGATTGATCTACCGGTTATATCTGGAGGGATACAGTTCTGTCAAGATTAAGAAATATCTTGAGGATAGAGAAATTAAAACGGCTACAGGACAGGAACGGTGGCATTCCACAGTCATTGATAATATGCTGTGTAATGAGAAATATATGGGAGATGCACTTCTGCAGAAAACGTATACAGTAGACTTTATGACAAAGAAACGAGTAGTGAATAATGGTATTGCGCCACAGTATTATGTCGAAAACGATCATGAAGCCATTATCCCCAAAGAAATATATTACCGGGTACAGGAAGAACGAATGCGGAGGGCAAATCTGTGTAAGGCGGCGGTAACACGAAAGAAAAATCAGAAAAGAAAATACTCTTCGCTCTATGCACTGACCGGTATAGTGATCTGCGGAAAATGTGGACACGAATACAGAAGAGTCACATGGTCGAGGGACGGCCAAAAGAAAATTGTCTGGAGATGCTCAAACAGACTGACAAACGGCGTGAAGAAATGCCCGAACTCAGAGACGATTAAGGAAGAAGCATTAAATCGGGCGGTAATGGAGGCAATCCATAAGATAACCTGTGACGACAGAGAGTTCATAGAGACATTCCGGCAGAATGTCATAAGTGTGATAAATACGAAGGAAGCACTGCAGGAGGAAAATGACTATGATACGCTTCTGAAAAATAAGCAGGAAGAAATGCTTGCCCTGATCATGGAAAATGCAAAGGCGGGAGAATATATACAGGAATTTGATGCCAGATACCATGCAATTGCAGAGGAGATTCAGGCGATTAAGAAAAATCAAACAGAAACCAGAAAAAGGGAGGAAACATTAAGGGAATGCAATCAAAGAATGTATGAAATTGATGACTTTTTAAGAACGACTACCTGCCGGATACCGGAATTCGATAATGATCTCGTAAGGAGACTGATTTCTACGGTAAAAATAATCTCTGAGGAGAAACTGATGATACAGTTTAAATCAGGTATCGTAGTAGAACAGGAGATCCGATACGACTGAGATTACGGCGGGAATGGCAGCAAGTGAATAAGAAACGTTATTCCTGCCGGTTGCGGTAAGAATAAAATGCCCGATGCGGATCGGGCGTTTTATTGTTGCTGCAAATGCACACAGGAAGGAGAAAAGAACAATGGATTGGAAAAAATGGAATTTCCGGTGAACGCATAAAGGAAGCAATAGGCGAAATTGAAAGATACCGGAAGGATATGATTACAGAACACTGCACCGGTTATGAGGCGGATATTGAGGCGTGTACAAGCCTTATTGAGGAACTGTCAGAGTGGTATGGACAGGTAGAAGGACAAAGGGAGAATACAGGCGAAATAGAGGCGCTGGAGGGCGATAAAATAGAGGAAGGAAGCACCGGAGAGAATGAAGAGCAAAGGCAGAAAATGCTGGGAATGTGAACGATAAAAATGCATGAGCGGAGAAAATAGGGACTTGGGGAAGGAGTGATATTATGGTACAATTTTCATATGGGAATATATAGACAATATGTCGAATAACATAAAGTGTGTAAAAGGCAGGTGCTGATATGTTTTTCTGGGATGAGTATGAAAGATTGCAAATTGGACAAGCTGAGAGAAAAAAGAAATTTCTAAAAATAGGAGAAGACGTATTTTCCTTTTTTATGGATAAAGCCACTGATGCTGGCTTTGAAGAAAGAGAAGGACAATGGGAAATGTCCTGTGAAATAGTAGAAGGATTGCGGGACAAAAAACATGTGCTTGTGGAAGCTGGAGTCGGCATTGGAAAATCTTTCGCATATATTGTACCAATTTTATATTACATCAAAACATACCGCAGACCGGTCGTAATTGCTACATCTACGATTGCATTGCAAGAACAGCTGACAGGCGACATAGATAAAATTATGGATATGTTGAATTATGATGTGGAAGTTCTCATAGCAAAAGGGCAGAACCATTTTCTGTGCAAGAATCGGCTGGAGGAATGTTTTACAAGAGAATTTCTTGAAGAAAATGAAGAACATCAAATAATATATAATACGGTTCGGAAATTCGGCAAAGAAAAGTCCGATTGGAATATTACAATCCCAGATGCAATATGGAACCAGATCAATGTAAAGGAATATAAAGCTCAGTTTTGCAGAGACAAATGCAGTTATCGAGATTCCTGTCATTATTATGATCTGCGGCAGAAAATGATGTACACTCATGGGATTATTGTATGCAATCAGGATCTGTTGGCAGTCAACATGCATAAAAGGGCAAGTCTCAGAAGACAGCTTATGAGTGAAGATATTGGTATTATTGTAGTAGACGAGGCTCATAATCTGGAAAGTAAGGTTCGGTCTTCCGTGACTTCTTATATTACACTCAGCAAACTGAAAGATGCAATGTTTGCTGCCGGAAAGGCAGTAAATGCTTATGATAATGAATTTAATAAAGAACTGGAAAATGCAGAGAGTTTAGCAAATAATGTTTTCAAGTCCCTATTAAAACAAATGGATGAGCAGGATAAAGAAGCGGAAAAAAGGGGACAGGATGTTGACAGATATTATGTGAAGATGATTGGAGCGGAGTGCAAAAAACTTACAAGACTGTTGGAAGATATTAGTTTTAGGGCTTCTATGGCATTCGGTGATTTTACGGGTGATCGTCACCGAAAAAACTATGACGAAGAACTGGAACAATTGGAAGATTATGTTCAATTTTTTGAATCACTGAATAAAGAAAATAGTAGTAATGATATTTTCTGGATGGAGAGAGACAGGGGACTACGAGGAGTAAAGTGGATCCGTCTATATAGCTGTCCTAAAGAAGTAGACAGGATCATAGATAAAATTATGTTTGAGGAGTCAGGATTGTCTGTAGTTCTGACTTCAGCAACTATCACAAGCGGTAAAAGTGAAAACTACATAAAAAGCTATGCGTATTTCATGAAGAATACAGGCTTCCCGGCAAAACGTGGAATGATATGCGAACCTAAAATATCTCCGTTTAACTACGATGAACACGCAATGATTTATTATACGGAACATATGCCGCATCCGACAAACGAAAGAGATAAATTTATTGAGGAAGGTGTGAAGGAGATAATAAGACTGCTTCAGATCAGCAATGGAAAAGCCTTAATCCTATTTACGGCTAAAACGGATATGAATGCGGTATATGATAAATTGAAGGAAGAAAAATTACCATTCAAGATACTGATGCAGCAGGGAAATTCAAAACAGTCAGAAACCCTGGAAAAATTTAGAAAGGATACAAATTCTGTTCTATTAGGGACTGGAAGCTACTGGGAGGGAATTAACATTGAAGGCTTATCGCTATCCCATGTGATTATTTTTAGATTACCATTCCCGGTGAGAGAGCCGATTATAGATTATAAGTATCAGCAATGCAACAATGGTTTAATGGAAGTATCTGTTCCAGAAATGATCATAAAGCTGAAGCAGGGAATCGGCAGACTGATTCGAAGCGAGAACGATAAAGGTATTGTATCTATTATTGATTCCAGAGTTGGCGAGAAATCGAAAGCACCCTATAAGCATATTATATGGGAATCACTGCCAATAAAGAACAGGACGAATAAGATTGAGGAGATTGCAGATTTCTATAGGCGAGTGGTGGAGGTAAAGGAGAATTATGAATGATCTGTACTTTTATGCTAAAGATGGCTATAATAAAATTGAAATTAAAGGAAAGAGTATTATTTATATGAGAACTGCAGAAAGAAACTTGAAGACGTTGGAAAAAGAAAGAGGTAGCGAAGCGATAATTTCCTATTTTGATAGATGAACAGATGGTATGGAAGAGAGAGGATTCATACTGCTGAATGAAGATGCATGTCGAATTCTTAGAGACAGATGAAAACAAAACTTATAGAGTACTAGCTACTAATAAGAAAATGATAAAAGGAGGACGCATAAAATGTCTGATATAAATATACAAGATTATAAAAGATTTTCTAATGGAATTAATGAACAATATAATAATCTCTTAACGCAAAAGGAAATTCAATTAAAAACTGTTGAGCAAGAAGAGAAAAAAATGTACGACAATATATGCTGTAAATTAGCTGAATATAATATGCTTTGTAGCGTTTATGGAAGTGATTCACAAAAGGCTGATGAGATCTTAGAGGAAATAAAAAGACTAATTTCTGAGTATGATAAAGAATGTTATAATCAGAAATTAGACAATTTGAAAAGCGAAATTGAATGGTTGAAGTCAAAAGGGCATATATATTCGTAGAATGATAATAGCGGAATGCTATAAAATCATAAAATGAAAATAATGAAAATCACAAAAGTAATTGACATACCTATAAATATATGATATATTACAGAATTCCAAACAAGGAGATGCAAATGGCGAAGAAGTTTTATGCGGTAAAAGTTGGAAAAAAGCCTGGAATATATGAAACATGGGCAGAGTGTCAAAGCCAGATTAGTGGATTTTCTGGAGCGATATATAGGGGATTTTCTACACAGGAAGAAGCTATGGTATTTCTAAAAAATACGGAAACAGAAGTTAAATCCAAATGTCCAGAAATGACCCAAGCTATTGCATATGTTGATGGAAGTTATGACATATTGACCAATTCCTTTTCCTATGGGATGGTACTTTTTATTGATGGGCAAGAAGTGCATTTTTCTGAAAAATTTTCTGAATCAGATTTGTCAGAGATGAATAATGTTGCTGGAGAAATCAAGGGAGCTGAAGCAGCGATTCAGTATTGCTTGGATCATGACATCCCAGGGGTTACCATATACCATGATTATGAGGGAATTGCAAGATGGTGTACTGGAGAGTGGAAAGCAAAAAAAACAGGAACAATGGCATATGCAGATTTTTGCAAAAAAGCCAGTTCTAAAGTATGTATAAAGTTTGTCAAGGTAAAGGGGCACTCAGGAGATAAATATAATGATCTTGCAGATAGATTAGCTAAAAATGCACTTGGAATAGAAATTGCAGAAGACACTAGTATGGTTACGGAGGATAAAAACTTGGCTAAGAATAAAGGGGTTTTTGTAAATAGAGATGAAATTGTAGATTTGATTAGAGAAGTAGGTGCTACACAATGGGATAATTTTACTGCAAGTGAACTTACAGCAGTAGGAACAACACAACGCTGCGTATTGACCGCTGATGGAAATACAGCAATGTTAAATTTGTATTTTAATAGCAACGGATCCACAACAATTACGCCTACAGGGAATAATCCTGAAATTTCTTCTGTGGTGAAAGCGTTGATTGAAGAAAAATGTACATTTTCTGGGGATGCCCAAGGAAAAACCTATTCCATCAAGAAATTGCCAAAAGAGTGGTCTGAAAAAATTGTTGACTATTTGAAGTCATTAGAGGGTGTAGCTACGGAAGAGACTAGTGTGGAAACTGTTCCTGCCCATGCTTCTTATGTTTTTACAAGTAAAATCGGAGATAAATTAACAGTAAATATCTATAAAACTGGAACGTTAACCTTACAAGGGAAACCAGCATATTTATATGGTGAGGCAATTTCATTTTTGTCTTATTGCAATGATATATCTGTAGATGATATTGTAGATAGTATTAACACATTCCATAATGTGAGTGTAAAGACAAGTGAAGTGCGAAATGATATGGAAGTACTTATGCCCAGGGCATACGGAAATATAGATGAAATGATTTTGAAATTACTGTCTCCTTCAATATCATTACGGAAAGTTAATATTGAGTTAGAGGACTATTCGTGTTATACTTTTCCTGCGCTTAGAGCGTTGGAGGGATATATCAAATACTTGTTTGGTTTAAAGGGTGTTACCGTTGGTCATACTTTTTATAAGATATTTAATAATACAAGTTTATGCCCTTCTGTTGCTAAAAAGATTAACGATGTTACTTATCAAAATGAATTGGAAAAATTGTTTGCATATTTAAAAAGTAATAGACATGTACGTTTTCATGCCGAACAGATATTAATAGGAACAAAATTAATAAAAGACAAACATGAAGCGGATGAAATCATCAACACTGTAATTAATTTAATTGAAACTTCATATGTGAATATAAATAAGTAGTGACTGGGAAAGGAGGTTCGTTATGAAGAATAATTTTGAAATTTTAAAACTGAATAATGAACCGTATGATTTCCTTATTATTGCGACATCGTATGAGAATCCGTTGAACTCTTTTGAGGAAATAGGGAATGAAATACAAGTGCAGAAAGCCAATTTACTTTTTGATTTAACTCTTATTAATGGAGTGGACAGAAATAGGTACATTAAGTGCGAGTATGAAGCAGGAAAGAGTCAGTTGCAATCTTGTGCAATAGTGGAGTGCATTGATGACGTAATTAAAAAAGTTAGTAGTCAATTTTTCTCAGATAATGAAGATATAGTAAGGAAAAGCGTAATACCGAGTTCCTTGAAGTATTTATTAAAATCCGGAATGGTTTAAGATTTATTAAAGAAGTCTTTGAGGTTGTATGTTTCAAAGGCTTCTTTGTTACATAAAATATGCAGTTATTTTCTATGTAGGGAAAAAAGAGTGTGGCATACTCATTTTTGCAGCTTTGTCAGCGGTGAGTGAAATAATTTTTACTTCCAAAGTACGATAATGACTTTGGAAAATGTATCTAAATTACCCTACAGTCAAATGTGGAGACTGTGTGCCTCTTGAGCAACCGAAAATCTAAGCCAGATTCTTACATTAATATGGAAGACTACCATAGAATTAAGAACGAAGAAAAATAAAACATAATAAACCGAACTTACAGAAGAACTGTTAACACGATGAAGTGTTGGCAGTTCTTTTTTGTGCGAGTAACGAGGAAAGTGCCATGCTTGCACGGGCATTTGGCGAGTACCGCAACAGTATTGGAACTTGTTTCCAAGGCATGTGTAAGGGAGGTGGTGCCGTTGGGCTGTGGAACACAATTTCTCGGATGAATCTATATCCGATACAAGGTCTGAAAATCTAATCTAAAACAAGGCAAATCTAAGGAGGCAATATTATGGCATTTAAGAAATAAGGGAGAAAGTGATTATGGCAAAGATTATCGTATTAGGTGCCATCACACGCAAGATTTGTGTCTGTGCGTACTTGACACAAACTCGTTATGCACGAAGAACGGCTCAGAAAAGAGAAATAGAGTGAAATTATTTAAGAACAGAAGCCGTGCTGGACAGTCGGGAAGAAATCATTGCTCATGAAGGGCTATTCGGTATGGAAAAAGATGCGTGGGTTAGTTATTTGGAATCCCGGAGTCAATCTGCGGTACAGTGGATGACACAGGAAATGTAGAGGCAATCATTGTAAAGATGGAGGTAAGAGAATATGAAACAGGCAGTAGTAACAATTAAGTGTGAAGAAGAAAAAATCAATGCAATCAAGCAGTATATGGGCAAGAAGGATACCGACTTCGAGTCCGAGATGACTGAGGTGCTTGGAAAAATGTATGAGAAATATGTTCCTCAGATTAGGAGGAGAGGTGAGCAAAAGAGAAATTTAGAAGACGAATCTGTCGGATATGTAAGACGGATTATACAGGAAGCTGCTTTGATGAACTGGATGCAATGCTTGTGAATCTGAAAAAAGAGGCGTTACGATATATGAATAATCATCTGATCACAGAGGATGATTACTATTATTAACAGCAGCCGCTCCCGATCGCACGACAGGAATTTGAAAACTGATCCATGCTGTATCATATCCTGGAAGACATGAAAGCGTTTCTTGACATCAAAAAAGACTTTATCACAGCAAGGTGATGTATTATAATGTAAAAAATCAAATTAGATCAGGAAGTGGAGGAAGCATATATGTTAGAAGCAGGGAAAAAAGCACCCGATTTTGAATTGCCGGACCAGGACGGCGTAATGCATAAATTAAGTGATTATGCAGGGAAAAAAGTGATTTTATATTTTTATCCAAAGGATAACACACCAGGATGTACGAAACAGGCATGCGGTTTTTCAGAGAGATATCCGCAGTTTGCGGAAAAAGGTGCGGTCATTCTTGGAGTCAGTAAAGATTCCGTGGCTTCTCATAAAAGATTTGAAGAAAAATACGGACTGGCATTTACACTTTTAGCTGATCCGGAGCGTAAAGTTATTGAAGCATATGATGTCTGGAAAGAAAAGAAAAACTATGGAAAAGTCTCTATGGGCGTGGTCAGAACCACATATCTTATTGATGAACAGGGAGTCATCATCAAGGCAAATGATAAAGTTAAAGCAGCAGATGACCCTGAAAATATGCTTAAGGAATTAGAGGGATGAAAATCATATTGTCTCCTGCAAAAAAGATGATAAGTGATACGGACAGCCTTGCACCGGTTAAGCTGCCAAAACATATGGATCAGACAGCAGAGATATTAAGTTTTATGAAGAGTAAGTCCAAGGAGGAGCTGAAAGCAGTCTGGAAATGTAATGATAAGATTGCCGAACAGAACTTTCACAGACTGGAAACTATGGATCTGTACCGTGGACTTACTCCGGCACTATTATCCTATGATGGAATCGCATTTCAGTATATGGCACCAGCTGTGTTTGAGGATAGACAGCTTGCGTATGTACAAAAGCATTTGAGAATCCTGTCTGCGTTTTATGGTGTTCTGGAACCAATGGATGGGGTGGCACCGTACCGGTTAGAAATGCAGGCAAAGGTCGGGATAGGAGATGCAAAAAATCTGTATGATTATTGGGGGGAGAGATTATATCGTTCAGTGATTGATGACAGCAGGGTTATCATTAATCTGGCATCAAAAGAATACTCAAAATGCATAGAAAAGTATCTGACACCTAAGGATACCTATATTACGATCTCCTTTTGTGAGTTATCGGGAAATAAACTGGTAACGAAAGGGACATATGCAAAAATGGCCCGAGGGGAAATGGTCCGATTCATGGCAGAAAGAGAAATTGAGAATCCTGCAGAGATACAAAAATTTGACAGACTTGGATATACTTTCATAAAAGACTTGTCATCTGAATCGGAATATGTATTTGAACGAAAATGAACAGACTAAAAATATTATTGTGATGTTTGCGGATGGGAGTATGATGAAGATCGATATGTGAGAATTTTAAAATATAAAAAAAGCAATTTGCACAATTTATTCACTATCTCATGAAAAAATCAGTGCTTTTGCGGAGTTGTACAAGACTAACTGCATATGATATTATAGCAAAGCGATACGCAGTGTGAGAGGCATGGTAAGTCTGATCGAAGCTGCGTATTTATTTTACTATATGGTTAGTGATGCCTAACTCAGAAGAGAAAGGAGTTGATTTTATAAAGTCGCATCGATCAACCATTGTCCTGCTTACGATACTGTTTCTCTTGTCCTGTTGCTCATTATTTGTAGGAGTCATCGATATTATGTCGTCAGATCTGGTTGGCAGAGATCCTGAGCAAATGGGGATCTTCCTCATCTCCAGGCTGCCCCGGCTTCTGGTAATTTTGTGTACAGGCACAGGAATGAGTGTGGCGGGGCTGCTCATGCAGCAATTGTGCAGCAACAAATTTATTTCCCCCACAACCGGTGCAACCATCTCCTCTGCATAGCTTGGCATATTGCTTGCTCTGCTGTTTATGCCGGCTTCTAACTTGTGGAGCCGTGCCCTTTTTGCCTTTGCTACGGCAATCTTAGGCACATGGTTTTTTGTCTGGTTTATCCAGAGGATCCGGTTCAAGGATCTTGTTATGGTTCCGCTGGTGGGTATCATGTTTGGAAATGTGATCAGCGGAATTACCAGTTATCTTGCCTATAAATATGAGATGACACAGGTCCGGCGTCTCTGCGATGAACTGGGGAAAACGGTGATACTCGTGCTACACGAGATCAAGGTTATCATGAGCGTATAAGCGTCCTGCAGGAGATTGCAGAGAACAAGACTGCTATCGTTGGTATGTGCACCAGTGGAAGCTTTAACGTGTTAGGTAACGATGGACGATGCTCGATCATCGGCAACGAAATAGGATTTGAAAATGTTGGCGTGGATGCCAATATCGACACAGCTACCCACGGTAACGAAGCATCCTTTGAATTTGTTGTACAAAAAGCGCCGGATTACATTTTTGTACTGGACCGTGATGCGGCGATTAGCAGAGAGGGAGCACAGCTTGCGAAAGATATCATGGAAAACGAACTGGTAATGAGTACGGACGCTTATAAAAACAGTAACCTCATCTACATGGCGCATCCTGCTGTCTGGTATACAGCAGAAGGCGGCATTACCGCACTGGATCTGATGCTTCAGGATCTGGAGAGTGAGCTGATCAACTGATAAACCGTAGCGCATGAAGTATAGATTACATGAAAATTTAATAGAAAAATTAAAAATCGTCTATTGACACAAAAAATGGCTGCCTGCTACAATCTACGTAATTCACTTTGAATAGAAGGAGGTAAAGATAGATGATGAAACGTAAATTGATTTTAACCGGCGCAGCACTGTCCCTGGCAGTGGCTATGACCGGATGTAGCGGTAATGCAGTAACGAATCAGCAGCAAACTAACCAGACACAGGAGCAGGCACAGCTGATCAGCATGGAAGCGGCACAGGAGGCAGCGTTAAAGGCAGCCAATATTGCAGCGGAGAATGCAGCGATCTCAGCGACGACCCTGAATGAAGTAGCAGGGACGTTCTGCTATAAGGTTGAGTTTACTTCGGGAGATTACGCCTATGCCTACACGGTTAACGCAGAAACGGGGGCAGTCATGGAAATGAGCAGCCGGGAGAAGAATGCGGTAGATACCCAGGCGCAGACGGAGGCAACAGCCCCCGCTGCTGCTTCTGACACGACTCCGGCACAGAACTCTGACACGACGCAGAACTCTGCTACGACTCAGTCACAGAGCCCTGCCACGGCTCCGTCACAGACCGTAACCGGCACTGTGAACGAAGAAACAGCACAGAAGATAGCTCTTGAGCACGCTGGGGTGAAGGCAACGGATGCGACGATCACCAAGTCAAAGCTGGACTATGAAGGCGGACGCCAGGTATATGAAATTGAATGGTATGCAGGCGGTAAGAAGTACGACTATGAAATTGCCGTGGATACCGGAGAGATTTTAAACTCCGGATACGATGAAAAAACATCCGGATGGAGTGGCAGTAATAGCAATAACGTTACTGTCAGTGAGGCAGATGCAAAGCAGACGGCACTTGGCCGTGTGAGCGGTGCAACGGAGAAGGACATCTACGAATGGCAATTCGATTATGACGACGGACGTCCGGAATACGAAGGCAAGATCATCTACGGCGGCACGGAATATGACTTTACGATCGATGCGTCGAATGGTTCCGTAGTGGAATGGGAGGCTGAGACCGTCCGCTAATATCCGTTCATCAAAAAAGTAAGGGGTTGTATCCCCGGTAACGATCATGTATAGAATGTATAGAAATGTATAGAAAAAGGATAGCGTAGCCGCAAGGCGGGAAGCGCTATCCTTTTTCTTATCTTATTACAATCTTACTTCAAGATATCTTTCGCAATATCTTTGAGCTACATACTTTTTCTGTCAGCAATCTCTGCCATCTTCGCAGCATTCAGTCTGGTATCACCATGCACTCTGGAATAGGACAGATATCCATTCATCCGGTCGATCTTGGTCAGATTCTTGCTGCCGCATTTCGGACAGACATCCATCTGCAGCTCTTCGTGGCCGCAGTCATCACAGTAGGACAGTGAGAGATTTACCCCCTCATAGAAGCCCATATCCATGGCACGGCGGATTAAGGATTTGATCGCCAGTGTGTTATAGCCGATGGGATATTTCACATACTGGATCTTGCCGCCGTTACTTAAGTTCCAGAAGCGGTTCTCCAGATCCTGCTTCTGGATCGGAGTGATGTCCTCGGAGACATGGCAGTGGAAGCTGTTGCTGACATAAGGCCTGTCAGATACACCTTCGATGATACCATACTGCTCCCTAAACTGCCGGATCTGCAGTCCGCAGAGATTCTCGGCAGGTGTTCCATAGATGGCATAGAGATTGCCATCCTCTTCCTTGAACTCATCCACGCGCTTGTTGATATGCTCCATGACTTCCAGCGCAAAAGCACCGTCTTCCACAAGCGATTTTCCATTATAGAGCATCTGCAGCTCATTCAGGGCAGTGATCCCGAAACTGGCAGTCGCTGACTTCAGGACGGGCTTTATTTTGTCCGTAAGCTTCAGATGTCCGCCGTAAAATCCACCCTCACAATATGCTAAAGGATTCGTGGATGCACGCATCTCTCCCAAATAAGCATAGGTACGGATGTGAAGCTGACGGATCAGTTCCAGGTAATAATCCAGCACTTCATAGAAATCCCTGCTTTCCTTGCGGGCTTTTGCCAAGATCATCGGCAGATGCAGGGATACCACACCGATATTGAAGCGTCCCACAAATACCGGTTCGTCTCCATCAAACACCGGGTGCATACCCCCGTGTTCGTACCAGGGAGACAGAAATGCCCTGCAGCCCATGGGAGAGACGATCTTGCCGTATTTCTTATACATACTGGCGACATAGCCTTTTCCGGTCAGGCTCAGCCAGTCGGGATACATGGTCTTGGCAGAGCATGATACCCCTGCTTCAAACACATCCTCTAAAGGCCTGCCGGGACCATGGAGGTTCTCATCGTATAAAAATACGATCTTCGGAAACAGCACCGGCTTTTTATGTCCGGCTTTTCCCTGGCCGCCCCGGCGGACTTCCAGCATGGCAATAGATGCCATCCTGGCAAACTGTCCGGTGCCGGTGCCTGCAGTCACGGTAATAAAAGGATAGTCTCCGCGGCTGCTTGCCACGGTATTGAATTTATATTCCCAGCCCTGGAAGCCCTGCTCGAACTCCTTCTTCACATCCGCAAGAGCTTCCCGTTCGGCAAGATCAGCAGCGACACCCAGCCGCTCATACTTAGCCAGGGCTCTGCGGTAGGATTTCTCGGCATAAGGCTCTAAGATCAGATCCACACTGGGTACGGTAAAGCCGCCGTACTGCTGACTGGCGGCACTTAAGACAATATCCCCGATGACATCGAATGCCACATCCAGAGTCTTCGGTTCATTGTACCAGATATTCCCCATCTCGAAGCCGCCGGAGAGTACATGCGCAACATCGAACAGACAGCAGTTCATGGTATCCCTTCTGGCAGACATATCATGGATGTAGATATATCCGTCCCGGCAGGCCTGAATCTCCTCAGTGGTCAGGAAGAATTTCTGGTACAGCTCCTTGTTTAACTGGTTGAAGATCAGACTGCGCTTCGTGGAGACCAGTGCGGAATCTGCATTGGAATTTTCCTTATCGCCCACATACATGATGGCCTGGCTCTTTTTGTAGACATCGTCCAGCATCCGGACAAAATCCTGCTTATAGTTTCTATAATCACGGTAGCTTTTGGCTACGATAGGACGCACCTGCTCGAGGGAATTTTCCACGATGTTGTGCATGACGGAGATGGGTACCTGTGTGGATTCCAGAGCGTCAATATGGGAAATGACACATTCACAGATCTGCGCTTTTTCCTCAGGAGTGAACTTCGTCAGAGCACGATAAGCACTTTTCCCGATAGCATCGATCACCTTCTGGACATGAAATGCCTCAAGGCTTCCATCCTTTTTGATTACGTACGTTTCTCTCGCCGGAGAATATCGTTCGTTATAGTTTTCTGCTTCAACAGGATTCATAGGCTCACGCTTCCCAGAGACCGTGGAGGTTACAATAAGCATACACGGCTTCCACGGTTTCCCCCTCGCAGAGGGCAAAGTCTGCTCTCGGAGCCATATCCGGGGTCAGATTCTTATACTGCACACTGCGGTCTGTCTGCACTGCGATCAGGGAAATATAGTGTTCGGGAGTCATCGGATGCTCCACGGAGCCGACATGTACGGAGACGATTCCGTTTTTTACCGTATAATCGGGAAGATGCTTCTCGACTGCAGCATCCACGGTGCCAGGCGTTAACTCGGTCATCTTTTCACCGCAGCAGAACAGCGGAACCTTATGATCTACAACCTTTACGGCAACGTTTTTACAATGATTACAAAAATAGAATTTAATTTCCATAGCTTTTTCTCCTTTGCTTGTTGTGAGGTAGTTTTGATAGTTATATTATACCTTGACTTTGCATAAATTGATAGATGTCTAAAATTAGAATATGATAATAATAATCGTTACTGAATTTGTGTAATATTAACAAATATACCTTTTCAACTGAGACACAACAATGATACAATGAGCGCAAGACAACACTGCTGTGATTAGTCCAAGGATGCCGTTTTGCAAAAAGAATTCGTGCAAGTTCAAAAAAGGATTTATACTGCAGGGATTGAGGAAAAATTGAGGACATAGTATAATAAAAGACAAACAATGAATTGTAGGAGGTAGGAATAATGGGGTATAGAATTGAAGAAGTAAAGATGCAAAATTATGGCAGGATTGATAAATTTTCCTATAATCAGTTTTCTAATATAAATTTAATTATTGGAGAAAACGGGACAGGCAAGACTTTTTTACTGAAAGCCCTGTATTCAGCGATAAAAGCAATGGAAGAATGTAAATGAGGCGATGATATATCGCCACTCAACGATATTTTATCGGAGAAACTTCGTTGGACCTTCCAGGTGGATAAACTGGGAGACATTGTATCTAAAAATGGGGAAGATGCATTGAGCTTCCACATGGAACTGGATAATGGAAAGCTAGACTACCAGTTTACCAAGAGCGCAACGATCAAGGTAGGGAGCATTGAAAACCCTATTGTCGGAAAAGAGGGAAATTCTATATTCATTCCGGCTAAAGAAGTTCTTTCTTTATTTTCTATTATTTTGAAATCCAGAGAAATAGACAAAGTATTTGGCTTTGATGATACTTACTATGACCTTGCAAAAGCGTTGAGAATTTCTCCATCCAGAGGAAAAAACTTTGCAGTATTCTCAGATGCACGCAAAGTGGTAAGTGATGTGATTGATGGAAAAGTAGACTATGATGAAAACAGTGGAAAATGGTCATCCAAAAACAGAGCAAATCAAAAATTTTTTGTCGGAGCGACATCGGAAGGTGTCAAGAAAATTGCAATCATGGACAGACTGCTGGCAAATGGATATCTGAATACAAATTCGATTATTTTTATTGATGAGATAGAATCGGCGTTACACCCAAAGGCAGTGTGCCAGTTCTTAGACATGATGGACAGTATTGCAAACCAGATGGGGTTACAGATATTTATAACCAGTCATTCCTATTTTGTGATAAAGAAGCTGCGCCTGATTGCTATGAAGAAGGAACATACGGTAAGCTGCATTTCTCTAAACAAGGGACAGGAAGCACAGGTATGCGATCTGTACCATGAAATGCCGGACAACTCCATTATTGACACATCAATTCAGCTATATGAGCAGGAGATTGTGGAGGTATTCCCAAGAGGGGCTGTCGGAACAAATGCGGGACGTGAAGGACTTGAACATATATTTGGTTCTGATTGTGAAAAGTGCAGACAGAGCATGGATGGATCCTTTTAGGGATAAATTTCGCAAGGCATTGTCAAAAGAAATGCGAATATGGAATATACAGGAATTCTTTATTTTGAATGAAGAACAGGCGTGAAAAAAGCATTTTGTTTTGTAAATACATAGATGGACAGCAAAGAAAAGAGATGAAATAGAGGAGTTACATTTGAATATGAAATTCGTAGCAGGTATTGACGGCGGAGGCACAAAAACAAGAGTATTATGCTGTGATTTACAGGGGAAGCAGATAGCGGCACGGGAATATGGTCCGTTTAACCTCAACAGCATCGGAGAAGAGGCATTTCGTAACCTGATGGCGGAAATCACCACACTCATCAAGGCAACAGGCGAGTGTACTGCGCTATGCATTGGAGCAGCAGGCGTCAGCAATCCCCGCATGGGAGAACTGATCGCACAGGCCATGGAAACGGCGGATATTACCAGATGGAAACTGACAGGAGACCAGGAAATAGCCCTGTGGGGCGCACTGGAAGGAAGCCCCGGGGTGTCTGTGGTAGCGGGAACGGGGTCTATCTGCTGTGGCCGGAACGAAGCAGGAGATTATATTACGGTCGGTGGCTGGGGACACCTCATTGGAGATGAGGGCAGCGGATACGCCATTGGCAGAGATGTGTTAAAAGCAGTGACCCACTATTGGGATGGCTATGGGGAAGAGACCAGCCTTGTAAAAGCGGTAATAGATACCCTGCATCTCGAAGACCGGCAGCAAATGATTGCCTATGTATATGAAAACAGTAAAAGCAGTGTCGCAAAAGCAGCAAGAATTGCGGAGCAGGAGGCAGCGAAAGGCGATGACGTAGCAAAGAAAATCTTGTTAAAAAATGCAGGAGATCTTGCAAAACTGGTAAAGGCAGCAACTGTTCAGTTATCGATGCAGCAGGGGGAAATAGCCCTACTGGGAGGACTACTGGAAAATGATACAATCTACCGGAAGAATCTGGTAAAGGAGATACAAAACACAAATCCCGGATTTGTATGCGTGGCACCGAAGCAAAATGCGCTGACCGGAGCGGTGCTGATGGCACAGACAATGTGATTCTTGTCTTTTATGGGGGACTATTGTATGATACCTGTATAAATCAGTAAACAATACAGGAGAAAATGCCATGTCCGATATGTTGGTAAAGCTGTATGATCTGCCGAAAATGCCACAGACGGGGAAGGACTACCGGATTATCCGGCCGCTGGCTCCGGACAGATTTCGTGTGGTGGAATGGGTAAAACAGAATAGTGGAACGAATGCTGCAGGAGAGTGTGAGGCATGCTTTGCCCACACTCCTGTAAGCATGTATATTGCAGTCAGGGGGAAGGAGATCATAGGCTATGCCTGCTATGATGCCATTGCGCCTGATTTTTTTGGCCCTACACGGGTCAGCAGGACAGAACAGGGGAAAGGTGTCGGAAAAGCCCTGCTTTTTAACTGTCTCCAGGCTATGAAAGAGAAGGGCTATGCCTATGCCATTATAGGAAGTGTGACCGGAGCGAAAACATTCTATGAGAAAACGGTGAATGCGATAGAGATTCCGGGAAGCTATCCCGGAATCTACCGGGACTATCTGGGAGGAGAAGCATGAAGAGAAATCCAATGGTTAGAATGAGGGAAATGTATGACAGCCTCAGCAGTTCCGAAAAGCACATCGCAAAATGCCTGCTGGAAGAGCCGACACTGGTGACCCGGTACAGCATCCGGGAACTGGCAGGCAGGCTTCATGTATCACCGGCCACAATCGTACGATTGGGCAAAAGCCTTGGGTTTGACGGCTACAAAGAGTTTAAGCAGGCGGTAGTGTACAGCCTTGCCAGCTATGAAGACAACGGCAGGGAACATTTAAGCGATATCAGCAGTCAGGACAGTATCCGGGAGATTGCGGAAAAGGTGACTTATAAAAATATCCAGTCTCTGGAGGAGACATTGAATTTTCTGAATGTTGAAGTAATCGAAAAATGTGTGCAGCATCTGATTACATGCAGACAGGTGCTTCTGTTTGGCATGGGAGCATCCCTCTGTGTGGCGAAGGACGCAAGCCTGAAATTCCTGCGCGTGAACAAGACCTGTTTCGTGATGGACGACTGGCATTCCCAGTATCTTCTGGCACAGAATGCAACAGCTGACGACTTTGCGATTATTTTTTCTTATTCCGGGGAGACCGGGGAGATGATCAAATGTGCAGAACAGCTGAAGCTGTCGGGTACACCGGTCCTGGCAGTCACCAGATACGCAGAATCCACACTGGCTGGCCAGGTGGACTATATTCTATACACATCGGCGAGGGAAGCCCTGTTCAGACGAGGTGCAAGCTCCTCCCGGATCTCACAGTTAAATGTGGTGGATATTTTATATACTGCTTATGTGAATACGGATTATGAGGCGTTCCTGGGACGCTTCAATAAAACATATATTGATAAGAACTACAAATGGGAAGAGAAGGAATAAAATTATATAATATCACCAAAACAGATAAAAAACGGGCTGAAAAATTGTAAAATGTAACAATGAATGAAACAAAGTTTCACAAGAATCTGAAATACTTGAAAAAATGTTATCGTTCTGATATGATGACATCACAGTAAAGAACATACGAAATGTGTATGGGAACGGAGGATTATATGAAGAAAAAGTTTTTATCAATTCTGATGGCAGCTACAATGGCAGCATCCCTGGCAGCTTGTGGGAATGCTGATAACAAGCCTGCGGCAGAGAGCTCGTCTGCAGCAGAGACCGGAACCGAAAAGGAAACACAGGCATCGGAATCACAGATCTCCGAAGCAGAGGATACGATCACGATCATGGTACCTCCGGTGACGGGCACCTATGTAGAATCTTTAGATGGCTGGATCAAGGAGTATCAGGAGACACATCCCAATATTAAGGTAGAGGTCATCGCAACCTCATGGGACGAACACATCTCCAAGTCAACGACCATGGCGCTGGCAGGAGAGGCACCGGACATCGTAGAAGCTAGCTACAGTACCATTGGTACCTATGCAGAAATGGGTGTAGCAGTTAATATTGCAGATTATCTGGACAGCTCTGTCATCGCAGATTTTGACCAGAATGCCCTGAATTACATGACACTGGATAATACCTTATACGGACTGCCTCTATACATCTCCATCCAGGCACTGGGCGGCAACAGAGAAATGCTGGAAGCAGCCGGAGCAGATGTGGAGAAGATCCAGACCGAAGGCTGGAGCTATGACGAGTTCCTGGATATTGTGAAAAAGGGCACCACAGATGACTGCTTCGGTTTCGTATTTGCCAATGCCGGTGTTACGACCAAGGATTTTGTCAGCATCTTCGGCGTATCCGCAGGAATTACCGCAGACTTTACCAATGATCTGAAATATTCCTACACCTCTGAAAATATGCTGAAGCTGTTACAGGCAGTAGAGACCATGACAAAATCCGGTTATATGCCTGATTATGCAGTAGAAGCAGGACAGAGACTGGTAATGTTAGAGACCGGACAGGCAATGGTAAGCGGCAAAGCAATGCCTCTGTTTGAAAACAATGTGAAGAAGAATATTGCCGGAATGTCAGATGGAAGTGCTGCAGAAGGCAGTATTGAAATGGAATATGTATTCCTGCCGGTACCTGTAATGGACAACGTAACAGAATCCTGCTACGGCACAACAGACGGTATGGTCGTACTTAGAAATAACAACACGACGGAAGAGCATCTGAAGAATGTATGTGAATTCATGGCATTCCTGTGTACCGGAGAGAGAGTTGCTGCAGTTGACAACGAACTGTATTTATCCTGTGTATGTGAGAGCGGAAGAACAGCACAGGAATCCTACGAACTGGATCAGTCTGAGTTGAATGCAAAGGCAACCGAGAGAGAGATCAGCCTGGTAGTGGCACCTCCGACCGGTATCACTGCAGAAATGTCTGCAAATGCCAAGACCATCATGGATGAAGTGATCGCACCGAAATTCCAGTCCCTGCTTGCAGGAGAAACCGATGCACAGAGCGTATACGACGCAGTGTGCACCGCAGCGAAGGAAGCATTTGGAGAAGAGAACTGCGCATCCGGATGGATTCAATAACACTTTCAAAAAAGCTCTGCTCTGTGTAAGAGCAGAGCTTTTTTGAACCATAATTTCCAAAGGAGCGGATAATGAGATGATGAAAACCAACCAGAAAAAGAAAAAAATCAATCGGGCAGATAATATCAGTGGCTACTTATTTATCGGTGTGGCAATGATCATTTTTATCATGTTTACACTGTATCCGGTGATCTCCGCCGTCATCACCAGTCTGCAGAAATACAAGCCATTCGGATCAGAATGGGTCGCTCTGAACAATTATGTGGATGCCATGAAGAGTTCCCTGTTCTGGAAATCCATCAAGAATACGGTGTTGTATACGATTATCGTGGTGCCGTGTTCCTTGTTGATTTCTTTTATAATTTCCATTATGATCCTGCCTTTTTCCAGGAAACTGCAGTCGGTATTTAAGGCGCTGTACTATCTGCCGGGCATCGCATCCGGAGTGGCGATCGCAGTGGTGTGGCTGTGGCTGTATGATTCTTCACCGTCCGGTATATTCAATCGTATTCTGGGCATCTTCGGATTTGCTTCGCAGAACTGGTTAAGCTCCAGTAAGACGGCAATGCTGTCGTTGATTTTAATGGCGCTGTTGTCCAGCCACGGAAGTAATATCATCATCTATATGGCTGCACTGCACGGAATTGACAACACATATTTTGAAGCGGCAGAGATCGATGGAGCTACCTTCTTACAGAAGGTAAGATATATCGTATTTCCGCTGTGCAAGCCTACAACACTTTTCCTGTTGGTGACAGGAATCATTGGATCCTTCCAGGTATTCATGAATGCTTATATGATGACCGGAGGAGGTCCGGACAATAATACCACGATGATTGGTCTGTTGATTTTTAACAATGCATTTACCTACGGAAAGTACGGTCTGGCATGTGCGCAGGCGATTATTCTGGCACTTGTGATCGGGCTGCTTACGATGCTGCAGTTCAAGGTCATGGGAGATGACATTGAATATTAACAACAGGAAAGGGTGAAAATTATGGCAACAGGATTATATTCCAAACACTTAAAAGACAGAAAAAAGCTGTATCTGCGCAATACGGTTCTGATCATCATACTGATCATTCTGGCGCTGATTTCATTATTCCCTATCGTATACATGATCGCATGGTCTTTCGGACCGGCCATAGAGGCAGCTTCGACATCCTATTCCATTTTTCCGAAAAGCTGGTCGCTGGATTCCTATAAAGCATTTATCCAGTTTAACCAGTATTCCTTACGGTGGCTGTGGAACAGTCTGGTCGTGGCAGTCGTGGTTGTGGCAGGAAATGTGGTATTTGCGGGGATGGCAGGGTATGCCTTTGCGAAAATTGACTTCAAAGGGCGCAAATTCCTGTTTTATATGGTATTGATGGCGATGATGATTCCGTATCAGGTGATCCAGGTGCCCTTATACATTTTACTGGTAAGTAAGTTCCAGTTATCCAACACCTATATTTCCCTGATCCTGCCGGGTATCTGTACCTCATACAATATTTTCCTTGCAAAGCAGTTCTTTGCAAGCATCCCGACAGCATTGATCGAGAGCGCCAGGATCGAAGGCTGTGGACAGTTCAAGACATACCGTCTGATCGTGCTGCCCCTGTCCAAGACCATTCTGGCAGTTATGGCGATCAATACCTTTTTAGGCAGCTGGAACAATTTCTTCTGGCCGTTCCTGGCAACCTCCAAGGACAAAATGTTCACCATCCAGGTAGGACTTAAGACCTTCAAGTTCGCAAATGGGACACTGTTATCACCGATGATGGCAGGTGCATGTATCTCAGCGGTACCGATGTTCATTTTATTTTTCTCATTACAGAAGTACTTCCTCGAAGGCGTAACGGTCGGCGCAGTGAAGGGATAAAACCGGAAGAACAGGAGAACAAAATTATGGAACTGAGTACGATAGCAACGGAAAAGAGAAATGAAAATTCTTTACATATAGATGAACTTGAGACACTGGAAATGATAAGACTCATTAACACAGAGGACAAAAAGGTAGCCTATGCTGTGGAAAAAGAGGTAGATAACATTGCAGCGGCTGTGGATGTCATTGCAGAGAAGTTACAGAACGGCGGAAGGCTGATCTATGCCGGATGTGGCACATCCGGAAGACTGGGAGTACTGGATGCGGTAGAATGTCCGCCAACCTACTCCACGTCCCCGGAGATGGTGATGGGAATCCTGGCGGGAGGATATCAGGCAATGTTCCGGGCAGTGGAAGGCGCAGAGGATGATTTCGGTCTGGGAGAAGAAGACCTGAAGAAAGTATCCTTTACGGAAAAGGATGTATTAGTAGGAATAGCGGCTTCCGGCAGAACCCCCTATGTGATCGGCGCCATGAAATATGCGAAAACATTAGGTGCAGCAGTACTGGGAGTGACCTGCTGTAAGGATTCGGAGATCGACAGACTGGCGGATATCGGGATCGCACCGATGCCGGGTCCCGAGGTGATCACCGGATCCACGCGGATGAAGAGCGGAACCGCACAGAAGATGGTGTTAAATATGCTTTCCACAGGAGCCATGGTCAAGCTGGGAAAAGTGTATGGGAACCTTATGGTAGACGTGAAACCTTCCAACCGGAAGCTGATCGACCGGTGTGCAACCATTGTACAGAATGCCACAGGAGTATCCAGGGAAGAGGCAAAAAGTACACTGGAAAAATGTGATTACCGGCCGAAGGTGGCAATCGTAATGATTGAAAACAAACTGGATAAGCAGAGTGCGATAAAAGAACTGGAAAAAGCGAAAGGACACGTTGCAGCGGCCATAGAAGCTTCCAGAGAAGCATAATAAGGGATACTTATGAAAAAAGATATATTTATGGTACGTGAAAAAAAGGAACGCCTGGTGATCGGACTGATGTCCGGTACTTCGGCAGACGGTATTGATGCTGTACTGACCAGGATAACGGGAAATGGCCTGGATATCCGGGTAGAGGAACAGGCATTCCTGTTCCTTCCATTTCCGGCAGAGGTGCATGAGAGGATCATACGGGTCGCCGGAGGCAGCTATGGCGGCGCAGAAGAACTCTGTAAGCTGTCTAATTATCTGGGACAACAATATGCAAAAGCCTGCGTAATGCTGTGTGAACAGGCGGGGATTGCCACAGCGGATGTGGATCTTGCCGGTAACCATGGGCAGACCGTATGGCACATGCCAAAGACAGCAGAATATCTGAAAGCAAAGGTACGGGGAACGCTCCAGATCGGGGAGGATGCCTATATTGCAGAGGCTCTCGGATGCCCCGTGGTAGGGGATTTCCGCGTCAGGGATATGGCAGCCGGAGGTCTGGGAGCACCGCTTGTCCCTTATGTCGAGTATCTGTTGTACCGCAGAACGGATAAAACAGTAGCACTGCAGAATATCGGCGGAATCGGAAATGTAACCATTCTGCCCAGAGACTGCACCCTGGACCAGGTAACCGCATTCGATACAGGGCCGGGCAATATGCTGATCGATGCTTTCATCAGCCGGATGACAGAAGGACAGAAAACCTATGATGAAAACGGGGCGATAGCTGCCGGGGGAATCATTCACAAAGGATTGCTTGGTTATCTCATGGAAGATCCTTACCTGAAGATAATTCCACCGAAAAACACCGGAAGAGAATACTATGGCAGAGAATATCTGGACAGGATCTGTGAATATTCCAGGGCACAGGGGATCAAAGATGTGGATTGTCTCAGAACGATCACCCGGTTTACCGCAGAAAGTATTGCCTATGGACTGCGGCATTTCATAGGAGAGTATCCGGATCAGCTGATCATAGGAGGCGGGGGGAGCCATAACCCTCTGATACTGGCAGATCTGGCAGACTGCCTTCCGGGCTGTGCGATCCTCACCGGCGAAGATGTGGGATATTGTAGTGATTCCAAGGAGGCAGTGGCATTCGCAGTGCTTGCCAGCGAGGCAGTCTCCGGGAACTGCACGAATGTGCCTTCCGTGACAGGAGCCGCAGCGGCGGTGGTGTGTGGGAAGATCACCCAGTAAGCACCTGAGCAGTACAGGAAGGTAAATCAGGTAAAAACAAACAAATACAGGATATAACACAATGATACTATACGGAATAGACCACATTTCAGAATACCGCAAAATACTGAACACTGCCAGAGTGGCATTGCTTACCAACACTACCGGACGAGACAGCACCCTGCGGGCGGATATACAGATATTACAGGAAATATGCCACCTGACAGCATTGTTTGGACCGGAGCACGGAGTACGGGGGAATATAGGTGCCGGAGAATTGGTAGACCAGTACACAGATCCGGTTACAGGACTTCCTGTATACAGCCTGTACGGGAAGTCAGGAAGACATTTTACGCAGGAAATGTTGGAGTGCTTTGATCTGCTGATTTATGATATCCAGGATGTAGGAGTCCGTTTTTTTACATATCTGTCAACGCTGCGGAATGCGCTGACAGACTGCGCAGCTGCCGGTAAGACGCTGCTGGTACTGGACAGACCCAATCCTCTGGGGGGAGAGATCGTCGAGGGAGGCATGGTGCAGGAGGGATACCACAGCTTCGTAGGCTGCTGCAGATTCCCTTACCGCTATGGGCTGACTGCCGGAGAAGCCGCAGTGATGTTGAACGAGGAGGAGAAGTTCGGCTGTGATCTGCAGGTCGCAAAATGCACCGGATGGAAGAGATCGATGCAGTATCCGGAATGGAATAAAATATGGATAGCACCCAGCCCTGCGCTGATGAACTTCGAGTCGGTGCTGTGCTACCCGGGGACCTGTCTGTTAGAAGGAACCAATATTTCTGAGGGCAGAGGAACGGCAGCACCGTTCCGGGTCGTGGGAGCGGAATTTATAGATGCCGAGGAGTTTGCAGAGGCACTGAACCGGACAGGAGTTCCCGGGGTGGTGGCGACCCCGGTATGGTTTACCCCTTCCACATCCAAATATGAAGGACAGAACTGTGGTGGAGTGACCTTCCACGTAACAGACAGAGAAAAGTTCCGGCCGGTTACGCTGGGAATTACCCTGTTGGATCATCTGCGGCATAGATACGGACAAAAATTCCAGATACTGCCGCCGTCTGCAGAAGGGAAAAAGCCGATGCTGTCCCTGCTGTCCGGCAGTGGTGACCTTCTCGGAGAGTGGGAGAGAGACAGTCTCCTGAAAACGTATGAGACAGAGTGTCAGGAATTTATTCTGAAAAAACAAAAATATCATTTGTATGAATAAGTGCACAGGAAAGCAGGTGGACAGATGGAAGAATTAAAGAAAATGACAGGACAGCATTTCGTGGTGGGATTCCCGGGAACAGAGCTTGATGATGAATTTATCCGACTGGTAAAAAAGTATAAAATCGGCAACGTCATCCTGTTCCGCCATAATGTGGAGAACAAAGAACAGTTAAAAGCTTTATGCGGAGAGATACAGGAGTTGATACAACAGGAAACCGGACATCCGGCATTCATCATGATAGATCAGGAGGGCGGTGTCGTTACCAGACTGTCGGAAGACTTCTGCAATGTGCCGGAAGAGATGGCTCTTGCAGCCTCAGGAGATCCGGAGAATATGAAAATCTGTGCGCAGATTACCGCCAGACAGCTTCTTGCCTGTGGTGTCAACTTTAACCTGGCGCCGGTACTGGATATTAACAATAATGCCGGCAATCCCGTGATCGGGGTACGCAGCTATGGGGATACCCCCCGGGCCGTGGTGGGAGGAACTCTGGCGGCCATAGAGGGATACCGGCAGGAGAACATCCTGTCCTGCGGGAAACATTTCCCGGGACATGGGGATACTGCGACAGATTCCCACCTGGGGCTGCCTGTGATCAATAAAACGGTAGAAGAGCTGGAAGCATTTGAACTGATTCCTTTTGAAGCAGCGATCCGGGGCAAGATTCCGGCCATTATGACCAGCCATATTTTATTCCCCCTGATCGAAAAGGATAAAATACCCTGCACCATGTCCAGGACGATCATTACAGATCTCCTGAAAGGGAAATTAGGCTTTGAAGGTCTGGTAATAAGCGACTGCATGGAAATGAATGCCATTAAGACCTACTATGGGTCCGTGGAGGGAGTGCTCGGAGCGCTCAGAGCCGGTGTGGATATGGTATGTATCAGCCATTCCGCAAAAGTGGCAGAACAAAGTGTGGAGGCAGTCTGGAAAGAACTGGAACAGGGGACACTGTCAAGGACGGAGCTTGAGCATTCCACAGAGAAGATTCTGGCATACAAGGACAAATTCCGGGCAGACAAAGCGGTGAGCAGCTACAATGACTATAACGACAGGATTCTTGAGCGGGAAATCAGAAAAAAGACAATCGTACATGCGTGCGGAAAAGAACCGGTTCTTGGAGAGAGCCCGGTGTTTATCGGTTGTGACAATTACTGCATTACACAGGCCAGCAACCCGGCAGATGACCGCTCTTTTGTCAGATACATGGCAGAGAAGCTTGGGGGAAAAGCGATAGTGACAGGAATCGATCCCATGGATGATGAGATCGCATGGGCAGTGGAAAAGGTAAGGAGAAATGCGGACAGTATCGTGATGTGCACTTACAATATGCACCTGAAGAAGGGGCAGCAGAGACTTTTACAGAAGCTGGCAACCCTTGGCCTGCCGATGACTGTGGTGGCAATGCGCAATCCGTATGACCTTAAGATGCTTCCGGAGGGAGTGACCGGAATAGAAGCGTGGGACTATCTGCCACAGACGCTGGAGCTGCTGGAGGAAATCCTCCGCGGGGAATGGAAACCCACCGGCAGAATGCCGATATCCATCTGAAAAGAGGGATCAGTGCCCTCTTTATCAATCCTCATAGTGTCCACGGCAGGAAATAATCCACAAAAATCCATTTTCATCAATGTTATAGACGAGTCTGTTTATATCATCAATTCTTCGGCTCCACGCCTTTCTGTGACGAAGCGGTTCTGGTTTACCGATTCCCGCACTAAGGCCATCGACTGATAATCTGGATGCGTATGGTGTTGAGCCTTCATAAATATTTGGGTATTAAAGAATAAATAACAGCATATACTATAGTGACTGTAGAAATTGCTTGACATGAGGTTCAAACTCAAGTAAGCTGAATACAGTGATTGCGTTGCAGAAACCTGTGAGGCCTGCGACCGGGGGAGAACCTGCGGGGTCTCCTCTTTTTTACTTTAAGGAGACATTGTATATGCCAAAGATTTTTTTGAGTTATGATCAGCAAATAGAAAAACTGAAGAATGAGAAAAATCTGCAAATTGATGATGAGGCATATGCCAAGGAGATTTTAAGGCAGACAAGCTACTATTCATTAATTGGAGGAAGAGAGTATGCCTAGAAATGCAGCTACACAGAATAATAACACAGAGAACATGGAACAGCAGGTACCTTTTAAGGTGACCATCACAGAGCATAACCCGGAGAGAGGTGTGCTTGCCAATGCAGATGTAAATGTGGCAGGCATTATGACGATCCGTAACGTGAAGATTAAGCAGGATGACTATGGTCTTACCGTGACCATGCCCCGAACCAAGATGTCTCACACAGAGCAGTATAAGGACTCCGTGTATTTTGCGGATAAGTCCATGAAACAGCAGTTTGACATGGCAGTAGAAACAGCTTATCAGGAGAGTGTTCTCGCACCGGTGCTTGATCAGGATGAGCCGGAAGAGAGCATGGAGCAGGAAGAAGACACCGGCATGAGCATGGGAATGCAGTAAGTGGAAGGGATGATAAGGCTTACCCTATTTTTTCTCGTTCTGTCTTTGGCAGCAGTCTCTGATATCCGAAAGCGAATGATTCCGGACTGGATGCCGCTACTTATCGCCGGGGTAAGCCCGCTTCCATCGGAGCCTGTTTATCTGAAAGGCCTTCTTGTGGCGTTACCACTACTTGTTGCAGGGATAACTGTAGGAGGTATCGGAGGAGGAGATATCAAGCTGACAGGAGCCTGCGGATTGGTGTTTGGGTTTGAACGGACCCTTGCAGGACTTCTTATGGCACTGAGTCTTCTGTTACTGTTTTATGTAGTAAGGCAGTGCATAAGGAAAATAAGAAAACTAAATTGTGTAGCAGAGAAGGAACAGGCATATCCGCTTGTTCCTTTCCTGCTTGTCGGGATGGTTATAAGTGTCTTTATGTTTTTGTAAAATGGCATTTCTAAAACCTTGCAAAAACTTTTTACTTTCTATTGATAATATTTCGGTATGCCGATATAATAGATAGAGAGGAGGAAGAGGAAATGGTAGAAAGGTTATTAAAGAAACAGAACATGACAAAATACCGACTTGCAGTAGAAGCAGGTATTCCTCACGCTACACTGAATGATATATGCAGTGGAAAAACCAGACTGGAAAAATGCAGTGCAGAAACGGTATATAAATTAGCAAAGGTATTGGGCGTTTCCATGGAGATGCTGACAGTTGCAGCAATACAGAATGCAGAAAGGGAACGTGCCTACGAGTATGGTCTGCCGGAATATCTGCAGCACGATTTAGATGCCTACAAGGAAGGTCTGAAAACTAAGTCCGATTTATTGGATTGCCTGTGGGGAGAACTGTACGGAAGCATTAACATAGCAGAAATTAATGATGGAGCAATTACACGGGAACATGCAGAGTTCTTAAGAAACAAGTATCTTTTCGGAGGAAAACATGACAGGAACGATTGATTTTACAAACTGCAAGAAGATTTTAGGAAGAGCATACAATGGTGCTAACGGAAAGAAGATTGCAGTGGAATATAACGGAAGAGAGTATATGCTTAAGTTTCCACCGTCCGGTGCTACGAAGCCGACAGAGCTGTCCTATACGAACAGTTGTATCAGCGAGCATATAGCAAGCAGTATTTTTAACATGGTTGGCATCAAGGCACAGGAAACCCTGCTTGGAACCTATGAAGTAAGCGGGAAAGTGAAGATGGTATGTGCATGCCGGGACTTTACTGAGAAAGGATATCGGTTGTTTGACTTTTGCTCCATAAAAAATACCATTCTGGATTCCGAATCCGGAGGAAGCGGAACAGAACTGGCAGACATTATGGATACCATAGAAAAACAGCAGTATGTGGAACCGTCCCTTTTGATGCAGCACTTCTTTAATGTCTTTGTGGTAGATGCCCTGCTTGGAAATTTTGATAGGCACAATGGAAACTGGGGCTTTTTGTATGATGATTCTACAAAAGAGGCAAGCATTGCTCCGGTTTATGACTGCGGAAGCTGTTTGTTGCCGCAGGCAGACGAGAGGATTATGGAACAGGCACTGGTAAATGAAGATGTGATGAATGCCAGGGTATACCAATTTCCAACATCAGCAATTAAGTTAGACGGAAGAAAAATCAATTACTATGATTTTCTTATGTCGGCAGAGGAGCCGGAATGCAATGCCGCAATACAAAGAATGGTTCCGAAAATTAACTTGGAGCAGATAAAAGGGTTTATTGAGGAAGTACCCTTTATTACCGAGTTGCAGAAAACCTTTTATAAGAGGTATATAACTGCAAGGTTCGAACAGATTTTAAAGCCTGCATATGACATGGTAATGTCAGAAAAGCAGGAGTTGTCCGAACCGAATATGACAATGTAATAGATGAACTTAGAGGACACCGTAAAAAATGCGGTGTCTTTTTTGTGAAGAATTGGAGGTAATCATGAAAAAAGAGTATTACAAGGCAAACAGAAATGAGATCTGCTGGGAGTTTACAAGGAAAGTACGGCGTGGGATCCAAAGCTGTCAGAAAGAACAAAAGGCAGTGAAGAATATCATCTTGTCTGTCTTGTACAGTAGCAGTCTGACAAAAAGCTATGAGCTGCAGATCGCATTTTGCGATGAAAGAATGTTTTTTGATGATACCCCGGTATATGAATACTGGACTCCGGCGTTCATTTTTGAACATGTGGAGAATGATATCACAGATTTTAAGAGGAAGGCGGCTGCAAAGATACCACGCATAAAGGAGTATGAACTTGATGATGTGCGGAGTACTTATCTATGGTATCATTATTTTATGGTGATGCTTCTTTTACGGGAGTTGGTTCCTATGGCTGTGGAAGAAGTGTATGGGAGGTAAATTTTCTCCCAAAGCGCATTGTGAAGGAAGGGGAGAAGCTTTATCTGTCAGTTGAGATAGGAAGGACGAAGGTGACTGAGATGTCACAGAAGCATTTAGAGAGAGAACTGCTGGTCGAAATCGATCTTGAGACGGACACGAGCCGTATGCTATACGATACGCGAAATAATAGGACAAGAATCGTCGGATACCGGGAGGGAAATGTTTATCTGCTGAAAGATCATATTGTATACAAAAACGTGTTGAAAACTGGAGAGCAGAGGGAAATGTATGATTTGGGTCAAGAAAGCATGCTCTGGTATGAGGAAGATGGAGAACATAAGGATGTTCATTTTGAATGGTATGGAGATTATATGGTTGTATGGAGCTATAACAATGGGGATGGGGAAAATCTGGTGACGATAAAAAGCCTGGATATGACGAGGTAGGAAACATTAGGAGAATGGTAATCTGAGAGAGAGGGCAAACGATAAAATAAAGGAGATGACTGTATATGATGGGGATGAGAGCTAAAAAAATCTGCATGGCAATGCTCCTTATCGTGGGCGGTATAGTGGCAGTGTTTCTTGCACATAGAAAAGTGGCAGAGAAAATCACAGAGGAAGAGTACCAACGTTTTTTAGATGGGGAAGTGCCTGCTATGAAAGAGAATGGAAAAACTTATTTTCTGGAAGACTTGTTCGGGGAAGATGTAAGTGATGTTGAAACTTTTTTATCTGATATTGACGGAGATGGAGTGAAGGAGCTGCATATCCGGAATGGCTTTTATTATATTTTAAAAGAAAAAAAGGGGAAACTGACGATTCTATATGAGGGTACTGCTGCTTACGATGAGCCGGTAGAAGCGATGTCCGGCATTCTGTATTATAGGAAGGGAGGGGCACCATATAATGAGACTTACTATTTTACAAGATTTGAAAAAGATGAAACAATGGTGAAAGGACCTACTTATCAATGCTACGACAGTGACGAGGATGGAGAGATTGGGGTGGAAGATCTTTATTTAAAGGACGGCGTAGAGCAGGATAGGACTGCGTGGGAGAAGGAAACGGAGATATACAGAGCAATAAAAAATGAGCGGGGCTTATAGTCGGGTTGTTTCGATGGGGAAAAATCAATGAAGTATATTCAGAACAGAACAAACTGGTGCTGGGTGGCGGCCTGTAAAGTTGCCGGAGAGCAGTATAAGAAAAATTTTACGGAATTTGCGTTTACATTGGAAAGTCCGGAGACGGATGTAGCGGTCAGCAATCTGGATGGACTGCGTACAGATATTGTAAAAAGAAGAAATGGAATATATTTTGTGGATGCGTGGCAGTCAGCTATTGCCAGGAATGCAGACTTTCTGCACGGAGGTTTGGAGGGAAATTTTCAGGGAAATGATCAGATGAAGATGCGAGGCTTAAAGTATGTTGTGCTGGGAGATTGTGAGAGTAACTTGATACAAACAATTACATTAGGTACATACGAATCCGTACACTTACCAGAGACCAAAGATCACGCCGCTGCCGAATGAGACTGGCTTAACCGTGCCGGGAGGAACGGGGGTGGCAGTGGTGCCAAACGGGACAGCGCCAGTCTTGAAGCAGCCATACCTTCCGGGGCAGTATACCGAATATCCGGCAGCGGTGCAGGGATGGGCACAGCAGGCTTTGCCGGGAGGGGGGAGTGGTATTGAGGGTGGTTCTCATGTTCAGAAAGGAATAGATATGGCAAAATACATTGAAAATAAAATTTTGACACAAGACTTAAGTCCTTCAGACAGAGCCTTGGTCATACAATTGTTAGAAGATTTATACAGTGCGCTAGGTAGGTGATAGTATATGAAATATGATGAATTATATACAACTTTTAAAGAAGAAATTCCAGAAGGCAGCTCTTTTTTTGAGGTTAAAGAAAAAGAGAATTTGATAGATGAAACTGATGGGATACACATAGTGTTTGGTATGGTTATAGTTCCATATATTCTTTATATTGTCCAGAATAATAAAATGCTCGAAATAAATAAAGTATTTTCATTTTTAGAGAATATGGCAATATGTGAAGATATAAAAATTAAAGAAGTTTTAGATTTCACAGTATTAGAGCAATTAGTAGATGAAGGACAGGATATTCTTGAGCAATGTAAGCAATATATGAAAAAAAACACGTTGAAACATTGTGAAGAAGTAGAAAAATATTTTTTGTAATAATTTTGTAACATCTCACTTGACGATCCTTAACCCTCATACTAATGTTCTGTACCTCAGGCAAGGAAATGGGAGCGCTGACAGGAAACGGGATGCATGACAGCGCCCGGGATCTTACAGAGATGGCAAGTATGCAGTTCGCGGTCTATGGACTGATGAATCCGTACACTTACCAGAGACCAAAGATCACGCCGTTACCGAATGAGACTGGCTTAACCGTGCCGGGAGGAACGGGGGTGGCAGTGGTGCCAAACGGGACAGCGCCAGTCTTGAAGCAGCCATACCTTCCGGGGCAGTATACCGAATATCCGGCAGCAGTGCAGGGATGGGCACAGCAGGCTTTGCCGGGATGGGGGAGTGGTATTGAGAGTGGTAGTAGTGCTGATTTAGGAAATAAACTCGACTATCAATTTGGAAAAGCAGGAGGAAACAGGCATAATATTGACAGGACTAATGGTTTAAAAGCAGAAATGGATAAATTAGGTTTTAATGATACAGCAGAAAATCGAGCTTATTTTGAACAATATTATAATGACGTTTTAAATAGTTCAAATAATATTGTAGGAGATCCAGAAACGGCATCATATATAGAAAATGGAGTGACACATTATTATACTGTTACAACTAGAGAGAGTTTTTTGATGGGTAAGTATGGTGGAGCAAAGGTAACTACATATTGGGATGGAAATAGATTATTAACAATAAAAATAGGTTCTGGAAAGCAAACAAGATATAATCATTAAATTGGGAAAGCAGGTTATTGGTATGAACGATATTATTAATTTGGAAAAAGCGACAGAGTACGTGGTGTATAATCCAATATTGACATTGAGTGAAGACGTTGATTATGATAATTGCTTTTGTGTATTACAAACAAATAGTGGCAATATTGCATTTTCGTATTATGATTTGGGAATTGCTCCTGCTTATGTAATACAAAACACAATCTTGTTTTTAAGTTTTGGAAAAGGTTATTATATTATAGATTTAAAAGAAAAATACGTATTATATAAATCTGTGGATTTATTGTCTGTTATTTTTGAAATCATAAAATTTGATTATCAATCGTGCATTGTACTTGTAGGAGAAATATCTTTAATATGTTATAGTTTAGAAGGAAATTTGATATGGAAAAATAGTTATAGAAATACAATATTTGATTGGTTTGTTACGGATAAAGGGCTTTCTGTAGTTTTTGAGAATGATGAGAAGTGGCTAATTACATTAAAAGATGGGAATGGTATTCGTGTAGAATAATATTTAATCTGCGTTATACTTTTGGACATTCAATAACTTACAACTCTTGCATGTCTATTAATTAACGATCATGGTTACTCAGAAGGAATCAGGAATCCATGATGTTAATTAATAGAATTCGGGTGTGAAAAGGTAATTTTTTGAAAGTGATTCGTCATAATGTACAAAATATATGCATTCAGAACCCGCTTTCGCTTGGATTGGTTTGCTCATGTTACATACAATTCCTGTTGCATTTCACTTGCAGGAATTTACTAACGAGTAGACCATACAGTTCTTCATCGTATTATATTTGTGCATTAGGGTGATTACTTTTTAGAAGGGAATCTTTTGACACTCTAATCTTAATAGATACTAGCAAAATTTTGCCGAGTTGGGTATACGAAAGGACATTGCAATTTCAATATGCTGATGTAGCGTACTCTTAGTAATAGAATATTGGGAAATATGCTTTCAGATGGAGAAATTTCTTATCTCTATGACGGTTTCGGAAGGTTTGAGCAGGTGACAAAGGCAGACGGAAGCATCACCCATGTGATAAATGGTGAAGAGAAGGAAAGCGGGGAGCTTCCACAGGAGGATGTACAGTCACGTGTACTCAACTACTATGAATATGATGCATTTGGCAATACCATCAGATGTGAAGAACAGGTGCACAACCGCTTCCGTTATACAGGAGAGCAGTACGATATTCTGACGGGACAGTATTACCTGAGGGCAAGATATTATAACCCTGTCATTGCCAGATTCACACAGGAAGATACCTACTATGGTGACGGACTGAACCTGTATGCATACTGTAAGAATAATCCGGTGGTGTACTATGATCCGAGTGGGTATGGTGAAGAAAAATGTGATAAAGTTGGTGGGAATGATAGTAAGAGTGGTACACCTTCTGGATTTTATCAGGATGCAAATGGCAGATGGCACAGACCGAATGGACAGTTTGCATCAAATACAGAGGTAGGAATAGCAAATAATTCAGAGCATTATTTGCATAGATCATATATTAGACAAAGTACTATTGATGCAGTAAATTCAAATACTAAAGTTAATTATAAGACAGGTCAGATATATGACGAAATAAGTAGGAAATGGGTCAATCCTAGCAATGTCGAATTGGGACATACTACAGGTAATGAATATTGGTATTGGAGAAATTGGGCAGAATCACAGGGAATGACTCAATCACAATTTAATGAATTTATGAACAATCCAGATTTTTATAGATGGCAGGATATTACTAGTAATAGAAGTCATATATACGAAGATCCACATTAATAACTATGAAGGAGAAAATGAAAATGACAGACAGATTTAACAGAGATGAAATGTTTTATCGATTAGCTCATCTTAATGTAGGGATAGAAAAAAAGGAAGAAGTTTTAAAGGACTTAAAAAAAGTTT
>ENA-ORNF01000175-ORNF01000175.1-human-gut-metagenome-genome-assembly--contig:-NODE-175-length-64588-cov-4.382719_pt1 | contig 64588 bp, 55 predicted proteins | sample MGYA00242110_ERZ509012 | MGnify/ENA primary metagenome ERZ509012 (study PRJEB26280, sample SAMEA2338714) | human gut metagenome | biome: human gut; feature: human-associated habitat; material: faeces... | reverse complement strand
GGATCTGTAGATGTCAAGGGTGCATCAACAAATGTTACAATTTCTTACGTACATTTCTGGGATTCAGGCAAATGCTCACTCTGCGGAATGAGCGACAGTGCAGAATTCCTTGTAACATATCATCATAACTGGTTTGACCATTCTGATTCACGTCATGCAAGAATCAGAGTTGCATCAGTACATCTTTATAATAATTATTATGACGGCAATGCCAAGTATGGTGTTGGTACAACAAAGGGAAGTTCAGCTTTTGTGGAAGCTAACTACTTCAGAAACTGCAAGAATCCTATGATGAGTTCACTTCAGGGTTCAGATGCACGCGCTGACAAAGGTACATTCTCAGGTGAGAATGGCGGAATGATTAAAGCATACGGCAATGTTGTAGAGGGTGCATCAAACCTTGTATATGCTAACTCAGATGCAGGAACCATGTCTGCTGATCCAAAGAGCTTTGACGCATATCTTGCATCATCAAGAGATGAGCAGGTTCCTTCTTCATATACAACAGTAGCAGGAGGCACAAAGTATAACAATTTTGATACATCTTCATCATATGACATTGGTGTTAAGGCATCAGCTGTAGATAAAGCAGAAGATGTACCGGCAGTTGTCACTAAGTATGCGGGAAGAATGAATGGCGGAGACTTTAAATGGACATTCAGTGCAAGCGATGATACTAATTACAGCGTTGACACAGCACTTAAGTCAGCAGTTGTAAGTTACAAGTCATCAGTACGTGCAATTGGCGGATACAATGGCAAGGCAGAGATTCCTGCAGAGACAACAACGCAGGCACCAACAGTGAAGCCAACGGAGAAGGCAACAGAGAAGGCAACACAGGCACCAACAGTGAAGCCAACGGAGAAGGCAACAGAGAAGGCAACTGAAAAGGAGACACAGGCACCGACAGTAAAGCCTACAGAAAAAGAAACACAGTCTTTGGCACCATCAGTAACAGAGACAAAAATACATAACTTTACAAAGAATGGTAAGACAAGTTCTTACTTCAAAATTACCGGAAATCTTTCAAAAAGCAAGGGAAAGGTAACGTATAACGGCCTCAAGCTTACAAAGTGCCTTAAGATTGAATCTTCAACAAAGATTACATTTAAGACTGATTCAGATGCAAAGCTTACGCTCGTGTTCAATGCATCAAACAGTTCTGCTATTAAGGTTGATGGCAGGGAGTATGCGCTTGATAATGGCATTTTAAATATAGAAATAAAAGCAGGAGAGCATTCAATTACAAAAGCAGACCCGGCAAATCTTTTCTATATAGAGGTGTCGTCAAAGAAATCTTCTTCAGAAGAGACTACAACAGAGAAGGCATCTGAGAGTACTACACAGGCACCGACAGAAAAGCCTTCAGATAGCAGACCGGAGACACCGGTTGAGAGCGATATCTATGTTTCTCCATCAGGTAAGGCATCTGCAGCAGGAAGCAAGAATGACCCAATGGATTTTGTTACGGCTATAAATAAAATCTCAGCAGGTAAGACAATCTACATGGCAGAAGGTACATATAAGTATACACAGACAATTCTTATTAATGAGAATAACAGTGGTAAGGAAGGTGCTTATAAGACAGTTAAGGCCCTCGGCGGCAAGAAGGTTACTATTGATTTTGACGGAATGGCAGAAGCAGGAGCTAACAGAGGAATTGTGCTTGACGGCTCATACTGGCATTTTTACGGAATTGATATCTGTAATGCAGGCGATAACGGAATGCTTCTTTCAGGTGACCACAATATTCTTGAACTTTGCCAGTTCTATGCAAATCATGATTCAGGTCTTCAGATAAGCAGATACAACACAAGCTATAATACTATTGACAAATGGCCTTCATATAACCGGATTCTCAATTGTACCGCCTTCAATAATAAAGATGAGGCAACAGCAGAGAATGCTGATGGATTCGCAGCTAAGCTTACATGCGGAGAAGGTAATGTATTTGACGGATGCATTTCATACTGCAACAGCGATGACGGATGGGATCTGTACGCCAAGCCGGCAACAGGTTCAATAGGAGTTATAACAATCAGAAACTGCGTTGCATTCGGTAATGGCAAATTAACAGATGGAACAGGCTCTGCTAATGGAGATATGAACGGATTCAAGCTTGGAGGCAGCAACGGAGCATGCCCTACACCACATATCGTAGAGAACTGCCTTGCATTCAACAATGGTGCAACAGGCTTTACTGATAACGGCAATGGCGGAGCAATAAGCATGAAGAACTGTACAGCAGTTAATAATGGCGTATTCAATTCAGCCAAAGCTAACTTTATGTGCTACAGGACTTCATCAGGTGCAAAATATACGAACCTTGTTTCATATATGGCTGACAGCAGGACAGGCGCAACTGACCAGTTCCTTGGAACAGTAACTAACTCAATTTATAATTATAAGGGAGTTGGAACATACTGGGTAAACAGCTGGAAGGCTACCGGAGGCAAGACAAAGTATACCGGAAGTGAAGCAAATGATCATAAGATTACATCAAGTGATTTTGTAAGTACAACAATTCCGGGTTACAATGCATCTAAGGGTTCATATGCAACGGACTATCATACTACATTAAGAAATGCTGACGGAAGCATTAACATGAATGGTCTTTTCCATCTCAGAAGTTCAAGCGATATCGCCAGAACAGGAGCAGGAGCAGGACTGTAATCAGATAATAAAAAAACAGCCACACCTTGAGTTACCTCAAGGTATGGCTGCTTTTTTATGCATTATGCTAAAAGACTCTCAACGTAAGCTTTCATCTTATCGCACTTGCAGTTAGCAAAGAAGAGTTCTTTAAACTTCTCACCTGCAACAGCACCCTTTACAAGATCCTGATCAAGATTCTTGAGAATGTCGATAAGGCTGTCCTTGAATGCAACCTTTCTTACTTCGTTAAGAATCTTGGCATTACGCTGCTCAGGAACAACTCTTTCCTTAGGATATCCGCCACCCGGTTCACCCTCGAAAAGCTTCTCGAAGATATATGTAAGGTTAAGCTCTGCGCCCCATCCAAAGCCCTTGGCAAATGGAAGAGAGATTGCGTTACCGTTGTTAATCTGCATAAACATATATGCATCTGAAGGGTCAATTACATGTCCGCAGATAACGCCTGGGAATGAGTTAAGAGCAAGCATTGCGCCCTCGCCGGTTCCGCATCCTGTAACAACAAAATCAGCGGCACCGCTGTTAAGAAGGATAGCAGCAAGGATACCATTCTGTACATATGTAAGCTGTGCAGCATCGTCTGCAGCATACATACCGTAGTTGTCTACTTCAAATCCCTTAGTATCAGCAACCTTCTTAAGAGTTGTGTAGATAAGGTCATTCTTTGCAGCCTGACTGTTCTCGTTAATTAATGCGATTCTCATTATTAATTATTCCTCTTTTCATGTTTCATATTTATATGCATCAAATGCCTGCATACATATTTAAAGTTTAAGCTATGAGTGTGGGTTTGTCAAGGAATCGGACGGTTTATAATATCAGATAATATTACTTTACCCATACATTGAGAATGTGCTATTATAATACAGATTATATCAGCTATATTAGCCATACAGGCGGAAATGAGGAAGAAAGATAATAATGGAGCAGCAGCTTTTTATTGAAGCATTAGAGAATCTTAAAATATTTGCAAAATCTAACGGAGATAAAGTAACAAAAGCAGATGTACTTGACTGTATCGGTCATGATGCAGAACTTGATGATGCCAAATGGCAGATGGTTGCAGGATATCTTAAAACCAATGGGATTGAACTGACGGATGTCGAACTGACAGATCATACATTTGAAAGACAGATTGAGGAGGCTGATAAGAGGCAGGCGGAGAAGGAACTCAACAAAGAGGAACAGAAGGATGAAGATTCTGATTCCGGCGAATCTGATAAGAAAGATTCAGAAAATGATGCAAATACAGATGCGCAGGAAAAGCAGCTTCTCGATATGTATCTTGAGGATCTTAAGTCGATAGCACCGCTAAGCCGTACAACGCAGGCAGTTATCCTGCAGGATGTCTGTGATAAGGACGTGGAATCCAGGGGTGTCATAATTAATAATTATTTCCTTCAGGTTGTTGAGTGGGTCAAGGCTTATGCGGGAAAAGGTGTAGCAATGATGGATCTTATCCAGGAGGCTAATGTTATAGTCATGGATGAGCTTGGAAGACGCGACTGGATGAAACAGCTTGATGCATTTGATGTGATGGATTCTGATGATATTAATGCATGGACAGATCTTAGTGAGAGACTGGACGCATACCTTATAGACCGTGTTAAGGAAGGCATTGGGAAGCTTATAGAGGAGCAGACTGATGAGAAGATGGCAGGCAATAAGATACTGGCTAAGGTTAATGCAGTCAATGATGCAGCGGAGGCAGCACATAAGGAGTACGGACGCAAGGTTACGGTTGAAGAACTTGCGCAGTTTATGCACGTCCCGGTAGAGGATGTGTCAGAGGCTTTAAGGCTTTCCGCTAACAGAATTGAAAATGTTGTTGTGCCTGATTAAAAAAATTAAAAAAGGGATTGCAAAAAGTAAGTTAATCATTTACACTAATAGCAGTGATGCACGACTGGCGGAAGCAGACATCGGACAGATGTTCTGTGTAGGGCAACCTACAGGGAGTGTATTTTATACGGATTAGCCGACCGCCTGGGCAGCATTAATTAAAAGATGCGCTCAGGCGGTCTTTTTGTGCAGATATAATCAATGCGGACATCGCAAAACAAGGAGGCAAATTTCCTCTCCTCGCATGGAGCTCGGATTTTGCTTCGCAAAACAAGGAGGAAATATGAGTTTATCACTTGAGCAGGAATTAAAAGGTAATGCGTATCCGGGACGCGGAATCGTAATCGGAAGAAGTGCTGACAACGCTAAGGCCGTTACAGCATATTTTATCATGGGCAGAAGCCAGAACAGCAGAAACCGTGTATTTGTTGAGGATGGCGAGGGTATCCGCACACAGGCATTTGACCCATCCAAGCTTGAAGATCCAAGTCTTATAATCTATGCGCCTGTAAGAGTCCTTGGTAACAGAACGATTGTTACTAATGGTGACCAGACAGATACTATCTATGATGGAATGGATAAGGAGCTTACATTTGAGCAGTCTTTAAGATGCCGTGAGTTTGAGCCGGATGGTCCTAACTATACACCAAGAATCTCAGGTGTAATGCACATTGAGGGTGGTGCATTTGACTATTCAATGTCAATTCTTAAGAGCAACAATGGCAATCCTGAGTGCTGCAACAGATATACATTTTCATATGACAGACCTGTAGCAGGAGAAGGACATTTTATCCATACATATATGCATGATGGCAATCCGCTTCCAAGCTTTGAAGGAGAGCCAAAGCTGGTAGAGATTCCTGATGATATTGATGCATTCACTAATCTTGTATGGACAAGCCTTAATGAGGATAACAAGGTTTCTCTGTTTGTAAGATTCATTGATATTGCAACAGGAAAGTATGAGACAAGAATTGTTAATAAGAATAAGTAAGTACAATTAAGCAAAAGGAGAATCACCATGAAGGAATTAGAATTAAAATACGGCTGCAATCCTAATCAGAAGCCATCAAGAATATTTATGGAGGAAGGAGAACTTCCTATAACAGTGCTTAACGGAAAGCCGGGATATATTAATTTTCTCGATGCTTTCAACGGCTGGCAGCTTGTGCGTGAGCTTAAGGCTGCAACCAATCTTCCAGCGGCTACATCATTTAAGCATGTATCACCTGCAGGTGCTGCCGTAGGTCTTCCGCTTACGGATGTTGAACGTAAGATATACTGGGTGGATGATGTGGATTATGAGCTTTCACCGCTTGCAAGTGCTTATGCAAGAGCAAGAGGCGCAGACAGAATGTCATCATTCGGTGATTTTATATCACTTTCCGATGTGTGTGATGTGAGCACTGCAAAGCTTATCAAGAGAGAGGTTTCTGACGGAGTTATTGCGCCGGGTTATGAGCCTGAGGCACTTGAGATTCTTAAGGCTAAGAAGAAAGGCAATTATAATGTAATCCAGATCGACCCTTCATATAAGCCGGCTCCGATTGAGCGTAAGCAGGTGTTTGGTGTCACATTTGAGCAGGGACGTAATGAGGTTGTTATTGACGAGAAGTTCCTTGGTGATATTGTAACAGATAATAAGGAGCTTCCTGAGTCAGCTAAGACTGATCTTATAATTGCTCTTATAACACTTAAGTATACACAGTCTAATTCAGTATGTTATGCCAAGGGCGGACAGGCAATCGGTATCGGTGCAGGCCAGCAGTCAAGAATTCATTGCACACGTCTTGCGGGCAGCAAGGCTGATAACTGGTTCCTGCGTCAGGCTCCACAGGTTCTCAACCTTAAGTTTAAGAAGGGAATCGGACGCCCTGACAGAGATAATACAATTGATCTCTATATCAGTGATGATTACATGGATGTTCTTGCAGACGGCAAGTGGGAGAATATCTTTGAGGAGAAGCCTCCTGTATTTACAAGAGAGGAAAGACGTGCATGGCTCGATAAGAATACGGATGTAGCACTTGGTTCAGATGCATTCTTCCCATTCGGTGACAATATTGAGAGAGCATTCAAGAGCGGTGTTAAGTATGTTGCGCAGCCGGGCGGATCAGTGCGCGATGATAATGTTATTGAGGCATGTAACAACCATAATATGGTAATGTGCTTCTCAGGAATGAGACTGTTCCATCACTAATTGCCAATTCAAAAGTATACATATTATGCAGATTGCATGGAGCATATGCGCAAAATCCGGGAAACTGATGTATATTGTCAGCTTCCCGGATTTTATATTTTTTATATGGACAAATTTTTCTCACAAATCAGCAGTATATTCATATACAAATTATGATACAGGGAGGGCTTGCGTATGCATTTGAAAAAAATATGGGCAGTGATATATGCAGTGATGCTTGCAGCGTTTTCCACATTTGTACTGCTGGATGCATTTGTGATTCCAAAGGACCGGATAAAGGCAGATGAACCGATACAGTCTCAGGAAATTACGGATGAGAGCATTGAAGCAAAGGCTGAGGCAGTAATAACTGAGAACAGCTATAAGGATGATAAGATATCAATAACGATAAGTGAATTAAGAGAATATGATACCAGCATTTATGTTGCTGATATACAGCTTGCGGATGCCTCATATCTGAGGGCAGGACTGGCAGACGGTACGTTTGGCCGCAATGTTACGGAGGTGACATCGCAGATAGCGCAGGACAGTAATGCCATACTTGCAATTAACGGTGATTTTTACGGCTTCAGGAACAAAGGCTATGTAATGCGTAACGGTTATCTGTACAGAGAAACTGCACAGCAGGGCAGGCAGGGGAACAGCCGTCAGGAAGACCTTGTGATATACGAGGATGGTCATATGGATGTTATAGAGGAAAACGAGGTTGCCGCACAGACACTTAAGGATAGCGGTGCATCCCAGATATTTTCATTTGGACCCGGACTTATAAAGAACGGAAACATAACTGTTGATGAAAACAGTGAGGTTGAACAGTCAATGCAGAGTAATCCAAGAACAGCAATAGGAATGATAACGCCGCTTCACTATATAATGGCTGTATCTGACGGAAGGACTGAGGCAAGTGAGGGACTTACGCTGTATCAGCTTGCACAGATTATGAAGGGGCAGGACTGTGTGACAGCGTATAATCTCGATGGTGGAGGTTCATCAACGATGTGGTTTAACGGTGAGGTTGTTAATAAGCCGACATCATATGGCAGTAAAATAAATGAAAGGGCGGTGAGCGATATTGTATACATTGGAAGATAGCAAAAAAATTATGATGCCTGCCGCAATATATGCAGGTGTAACCCTGTTTTGCGCGGTGTTTTCAATTATATATAATATATTTGCACATGGTGTGCATTCGCCGTATATGACATGGCTTTTTGTGTGGCCGCTTGTATTGGGAGTGGCTGTGGAGATTGTGGCAGGCATTATAAGGCAAAAAACGGATGGCGGCAGGGTTGCGGATATTGCGGAATGCATATATAATTCAGGTGTCGCGGCGCTTACTGTAAGCAGCATTCTGCGTGGTATAATGGATATTGCGGGAACAGGTTCCGTGTATCAGGTGTGGATGCTGTATGCAGGAACTGTGATGGCGGCAGCCGGGGCGGTTATATTTGCTGTGGCAGTACTTGCCGGAAAAAGCAATGGCAGCCGTAAATATAATTAGAGATAAACAGAATTGATATGGAGATAAATTATGAACTGTAATCTTTGTCCGAGAAAGTGTAATGCTGATAGGAATCAGAAAAATGGGTATTGCGGTGCGCCTGAGAGACTGCGTGTTGCAAGAGCAGCACTGCATATGTGGGAGGAACCATGCATATCGGGAAATAACGGTTCCGGAGCAGTGTTTTTTTCAGGTTGTACGTTAAGATGTGTTTTCTGTCAGAATCACGATATTGCAGCGGGGCTTAACGGAAAAGAGATAAGCACAGAGAGGCTTAGGGATATTTTCCTTGAGCTTCAGGATAAAAAAGCCAACAATATAAATCTTGTTACGCCATCACACTATGTTCCCCGGATAGCTGCAGCACTTGACATGGCAAAGCAACAGGGACTGAAGATACCCATTGTATATAACACTTCTTCATATGAGAATGTTGATACGCTTAAGATGATGGACGGACTTACAGATGTATATCTTCCTGATATGAAATATACGGACAGCAGATTATCTATGAGGTATTCATACGCCAGAGATTATTTTGATGTTGCGGCAAAAGCACTTGAAGAGATGTACCGTCAGGTTGAAAATCCTGTATTTGCGGATAAAGATACAGCAAAGCAGCTTGGAATAGAAGAAGATATGATGATAAAAGGAATCATAGTGCGGCATCTCTGCCTGCCGGGACAGATTGAGGATTCAAAGCGTGTGCTGGATTATGTCTATGAGAATTATGGCGATGCAGTATATATAAGCATTATGAATCAATATACGCCGCTTGACAATGTAAAAGATATACCTGAACTTAACAGGCGTGTTACGGATGAAGAATATTCGGAGCTCATCGATTATGCCCAGAATCTGGGTATAGTCAATGGCTTCATACAGGAAGGCACAACCGCACTTGAAAGCTTCATTCCTGACTTCGGTTCATATGAAGGAGTCTGAATACAAAAACAGGATACGGATAATAAATCCTTTAGAATATGCCGAGATGTTCAAGAAGTATCTTGACACCTATAAGTATAAGAATGACACCGCCGGTAATCTCAGCTTTTTTCTTATAACGTGTACCAAAGAAGTTACCGATAACAACACCTGCAATTGAGAGAATGAATGTTGTGCATCCTATGATTGTTATGGCCTTTACGATAGGTACTTCAAGAAATGCAAATGTTATGCCGACAGCAAGGGCATCAATGCTTGTAGCAACAGCGAGCATAAGCATTTCTTTGTGGTCAAGCGGGAGGTCTTTCACGGTTACGGTATCTTCGTCTTTGTCATGAACTGCCTCGAAGACCATCTTACCGCCAATGAAAGCAAGAAGTATGAAAGCAATCCAGTGATCAATGGATGTTATATACTTCTGGAAGTTAATACCGAGAGCCCATCCGATTAATGGCATAAGAGCCTGAAAGCCGCCAAAGTACAGACCGATTATAAATGCCTGCTTTTTATTAACTTTCTCCATTCCAAGTCCCTTGCAGACAGATACTGCAAAAGCATCCATTGAAAGGCCTACGCCAATTATTAATAATTCAATAAACATGTGACATTCTCCTTTTGTAGTTAGTTGCGTCATCTGCCGGTAGCTTGTATGCATAATAATATGCATAATAAAAAAGAGACTCATATGCATTAATTCAATCCGTACAAGCAGATTGAATTAATGCACATGAGTCTCATTCATTAAGGTTTGCCAGGCCGGTGACCAGTATGTTGACAAACCACACAGAAGCAATTAAATGTAATTAATCAGCCTGATACAAACCGGCATATCTGTGCGAATTACTCCCTCATACACAAAGTAATTGAATAACTGATGTAGACTATAACAAAACAATATGAAGTTAGTCAATACGAACTTTATTTGTGCTATGCAAAAAATTAAAAATGTGGTAAAATACTCATAATTAGGCGGTTTTCGTCTTTATGACAAGGAGTACTGAATTGGAAGCTGTATATGGAAATCCATTACAATTAGGGGTTACAAAGGTAAAAGACGGATATAATTTTGCTGTGCGTTCATTCACAGACGAATTGACACTTGAGATATATCCTGTTACAGCATCGGGAGATAAAAACGATAGTCCGCTTTTTACGGTAGACATGGATGAAGCCTACAGGTTCGGAGATGTTTTTGCCGTAGAGATTACAGGCGGTGACATAGACGGATGCAGCTACAGATATGTGCATAACGGCACAATGGTGCGTGATGACTATGCAGCTAACCTGTCAGGATGTTCTGAATTCGGGCATAACATCCGTGATATAAAATATATTACAAAGATACAGAGTGACATATACGACTGGGAGAATGACAGATTTCCGCGTATACCATATGACGAGTGCATATTTTACAAGCTTCATGTAAGAGGTTTTACAAAGAGCAGGACAAGCGGTGTTGAACTGTCCAAACGGGGGACATTTGCAGGTATTACCGATAAGATACCTTACCTCAGATCACTTGGGATAACAACTATAGAACTGATGCCGGCGTATGAATTTGATGAGGCAGGAAGATTCGCTTCCGATAAAGAAAAGCACTACAGTTCACGTAAGCCTGAAAAGAGCGGCTGCGTTAATTACTGGGGTTATCTTGGAGGATTCCACTTTGCACCTAAGGCAGCATACTGTGCAGCATCATGCAGCGAAGGAAGCTATAACGGGAGCTATACGGATGAATTCAGGGATATGGTCAAAGCTCTTCATGCTAATGGAATTGAAGTTGTTATGGAGATGTATTTTACGCATGAAGAATCATATCTGATTGAAGACTGCCTCAGATACTGGGTTATGAATTATCATGTTGACGGATTCCATATTTACTGCGATGAGTGCAGGCTTTCAGCGGCTGCGGATGATCCGGTGCTTGGCTCAACCAAGATAATAACTGTCTACTGGAATAATGGCAGACCGGGAATACACAATCAGGCTGAATGCCGGATTAAGCGCACAAAACATATGGCAAATTATAATACCGGATTTGATGAGGCTGCCAAGAGGCTTCTCAAAGGCGATGAGAACCAGCTGCAGACATTTGCAAGGCTTCTCAGGGCCAATCCGGCGGATGCAGCTGACATTAATTATGTTACCAATCATAACGGATTCACAATGATGGATCTGGTGAGCTATGACAGAAAGCATAATGAGGCCAACGGCGAAGGCAACAGGGACGGTGAGAACTTCAATTACAGCTGGAACTGCGGCATAGAGGGTCCATCAAGAAAGAAGAAGATTAACGAGCTCAGGACAAGGCAGATAAAGAATGCATTTGCAATGCTTTTTACCGCACAGGGGACACCTCTGATACTTGCAGGTGATGAATTCGGTAATTCGCAGTCAGGCAATAATAACCCATACTGTATAGATAACGAGACAACATGGCTTGAATGGAAGGAATCTGTGCAGGCACGCTCAATAACTGATTTTGTAAGAATTCTTATAGATTTCAGGAAGAGCCACAAGATTATGCATATGGATTCCGAACTGACGGCTGCAGACGGATTATCATGCGGATATCCGGATATATCATACCATGGTGATAATGCGTGGTATTCAAGAATGGAAAGCTATGACAGGCATATAGGAGTTATGTACTGCTCAAGATATGTAAAGAATGAACCGGCTGATGAAGTTATATATGTTGCATATAATCTGCATTGGGAACCGCATCATCTGGCACTTCCGGATCTTCCGGAGCCGAATGAATGGAAGATAATCCTCAGTACTGATTCTGATAACACAGCTAAGCTTGAGGGAAGACAGATTATTACACCGCCAAGATCGGTAACAATACTTACCGGAAGTCTTATAAGAACATCAACCATAAAAAGGAGAAAGCGCAGATCGTGAAAGACACACTGAACAGATATGCCAGAGGAGAGTTCATGTACGATAGCCCGGAGGTTACAATTGTATCGGATGACCTTGAGGCACAGATATGTGTTGGAAGCATACAGAACAGGGAATTGAAGATAGCCGGAAGCCACGATTATGTAAAGGGTATTGTGTATTCCGATAATCCGAGAGTTGTCCTTGAAAAGGACAGCTTCTTTGGCGTGGATTCAGTGCTGCACTATACGGTCAATGCGTCGGGACTTGAGGCCGGAGAACTGCTGGAAGGACACTTTGATATCGTAAGCAATGCGGGAGAGTGCTCCGCATCATTTGCATTCAGGATTACAAGTGTGACAATAGACTCTTCCATAGGACATATTCATGATCTGTTCCATTTTGCTAATCTTGTGCAGGCATCACCGGATGAAGCATGTCATGTATTTGCAAGACCGGATTTTGAAAAAATATTTATCAAAGATGATATGGCAACTGCTGCAATATACAGGGCACTTCACAAGGGTAGCAATGTGAGGATGAGTATAGAGGAATTCCTTATTGCAATACGCAAGAAGCAGCCTGTGAGGCTTAAGGCAGTTGATGAGAATGGCGCTGAATGCAGTGATGATGTAATACATTACGGTCAGATAGATGCTGATTATAAGGATACTATAATCCTCCATAAGAATACATGGGGATATGTTGATGCGCCTGTTATATGTGATGCGCCTTTTGTGACTGCAGATCACCAGAATGTAACATCAGAAGATTTTGCAGGTAACACGTTTGAATTAGGATATATAATTAGAAAAGACCGGCTTCATGCGGGACGTAATTATGCAAAGATAACCGTAGGAACGGGAGAGAATGCAGTAGTCAGAAGAATAGAAGTTATAAGGAATAACGAAGCGGAAACTGATGGCGCTAATCAGGCTGCACAACAGAGCACAAGGTCACAGGATCACATAATAAAGCTTGAGACAGCAGTTGGAATAACACAGCTCTATATAGATTTCAGAACGCACAGGATAGATGTAAGAGAATGGGCAGAACAGTCAACAAAGCTCCTTGAAAGAGCAATGTCGCAATTTGCACACGATCCGTTGTACAAGCTGATGCAGGCGCAGATATACTGTGTAGAGGAGCGGGATGAAGATGCAGAGTGGCTGCTCGAAGCAGTGAGAGAAGATGTCCTTGCGGACACTTCTTCAATAGAATACTGTTATTTCCTGTATGTCAATTCAGTGCACAGGAGGAATGAGTCTTATACATCCGAGGTGCATGATATCCTTAAGAAAAAATATGACTATAATTCAGCAGACTGGCGTATTCTGTGGATGCTGTTCTATCTTGACAAGGATTATGAGCGCAATCAGAGCATAAAGCTTGCAAGAATCAAGGAGTTGTATCATGCGGGGTGTCACAGCCCGATAATGTATCTTGAGGCGTGTACTATAATAAACAGCCAGCCGGTATTCTTAAGAATTTTTGATGAATTTGAACGTCAGGTAATTAATTTTGGCTGCAAATATAACATTATAACAGAAAAGACAGCAAAGCACATATGTGATATAGGTCAGTCTGAGCGAAGTGTTTCAAAGACATACTTAAGAATACTCCAGGGACTGTATGACAGGTATGGAAGCGATGATATTCTTACAGTCCTGTGTGAACATCTTATCCGTAACCAGATGCGGGGAAGCAGATATTTTGGTATATATGAGACATGTATATTGCGCGAGCTGAGAATAACAAGATTGTATGAGTCCTATATGGACAGTATAGATTCCGGCTATGACAGGCTGCTGCCAAAAGTTGTACTCATGTATTTCAGCTACAATAACCAGCTTAATGATACGCAAAAAGCATTCCTGTATGCCAATATAATTAATTATCTGCCGGATACAGACCCTATTAAGCTTACATATGCACCTCAGATGGAACAGTTTGCAGCTGAGCAGCTGCGGCTTGGACAGATAAGCAATAATCTTGTAATACTTTACAAATATATATGGAACGATGCACTTATTAATGAGGAGACAGCAGTACCTGTTGCGAGACTTCTTTTTGCATATAAGCTTACATGCAGTGACAGCAGTGTAAAGAATGCCATTGTACTGCATAAGGAACTCAATGAAGAGGTGGTTGTACCTTTTATTGATAATGTGGCGTGCGTAAGCATATATACCGAAAAGTGCTGTATTGCATTTGAATATGAGGACGGAAGCAGAAAATGTAAAAGTGTCGATTATGAGCTTGAACGGCTTATGAATATACCTGATTCTGTAGAAAGCGTATATTCCTTAATCCCTGATGATATATTCCTGTCAGTGTATTATTATGAGCAGAACCGTAAGTATCACAGAACAGGCATAGATGCTCCGGGACTTCGTGAAAAGCTCCTTGACAGCAGCAAGGTTACGGAGGCATTTGAAAAAGAAATCCTTGATGCACTTATTGAGTATTATCATGACAGATATACGGGGGACGAATTTGCAGATAAGGCGGCTGTGTTGGCAGGAAGAAAGCTGACTGAGCAGCAATCGGAATATTTTATCGAGATGTGTGTTGCTAATGCATTATACATTCAGGCATATGATACGGCACTGGCTTATGGAACGCGCAAAGTAAGTCCTAAGAGATTATACAGGCTGTGCAGACATATGCTTGAATACGGACTCGAAGCCGGAAGCCCGTTCCTTACACAGATATGCTGGCAGTCCTTTAAAGAAAAAAAGTATGACGCTCCAATGCTTACATATCTACAGAATACATATAACGGAACGTGTTCACAGATGCTTTCCTTATGGGATGCGTGCCGTGGATTCGACACGGAGTGCTATGAATTAGAGGAACGCATAACTGCACAGATGATTTTTGTCCGGAGTACATCTCCGAGACTTAAGGAAGTGTTTGCCGAGTATTACGAACAGGGAGCCAGAGAAAGAATCATAGAGGCATATATAGGATATGAAGCATATGGCTGTTTTATGCAGAACCGTGAAGCAGATGAGAAGATATTCAGGATAATTGAAAGCAGGCTTGAGTATGACGATAATGTAAACGATCTTGCAAGGCTTGCACTGCTTAAGCATTATTCGAAGCTTGAACTTCCTGATGACGGGCAGAAGGAACGTATAATGAAACTTCTGGGATATTTCTGTACAAGAGATATTATGTTTCCGTTCTTTCTTGATTTTGCCGATAAGGTACTGCTTCCGTATAAGCTTGCAGATAAGACGATTGTGGAATACAGATGCAATCCTGACAGCAGGGTCACAATACATTATAAGCAGGATAACCGCGATGACAGTGAGGACGGAACAGATTATACAAGTGAGATAATGCAGGATGCATTTATGGGAATATTTGTTAAGACATTTACAATATTCCAGGGCGGCTCCATAAAGTACTATATAACACAGGAACTTAACGGAGAAAAGACCGATACCGAGCCACAGCTGCTTACATGCAGACAGGCAGATGTAGGCTATTCCCATAGCAGGTATGAATATCTGAATGATATGCTTAAGGCGGATGAAGCACATGATACGGCCTCTGTTGAGAGAATAATGCATGAATACTGCGTTGAGGATTATATAACAAAGGAGCTTTTTAAGCCTAAGTATTAATATTAACAGTTTTATGGTAACGGGAGAAGCATATGGATGGCTTAATACTTGGAATAGATATATGTAATGAATATTCACATCTGAGTTTCTACGACAAATCTAAGAATGTCCCTGAGTCAGTGCCGTTTGCGGGAGAGATGGCTCTTGCTAATCCTGATGTGCTAGACAGGATGACAGAACAGCCTGACAGGCTGGCCGGACATGTGGCGGAGATTATGCAGACAGCATACAGATATTGTGCATGTAATGAGACTGAGCGTGTGTGTGTTACGATTCCGCATTTTGAGAGGCATATAGTTGATGCTGTCAGGGATGCATTTATCAGTGCGGGAGTACCAGACACATCGCTGATGTTCATAAGCCATGAGGAATGTCTTGCATACTATGCATTTGGAATGCACAGGGATCTCTGGATAAACGGAGTCATACTGATTGACTATTCATATGACGGAATTACAGGATACAGGATGGATCGTGTAGCCATAGGTTCTAAGCAGGTAATTGCAGAATCGGATTATATGAAAGATGAGAACCGCGTTCTGACGGATGAATTCGCACAGAGCAAAGGAGCAGCTGATCTTGATATGTTAAGTGACATTCTTACGCAGGATGCCGACAAACTTATCGGGAAAAAGGCGGCGTCATCTGTATATCTGACAGGAAGGGGATTTGATACGACCAGGCTTCCGGATGCATTTTTAAAATGCATATGTAACAGGCACAGGGTATTTGCCGGGCAGAACCTGTATGTAAAGGGGGCGTGCATATGTGCATTTACGGAGGCGAATGCTCTTCAAAGGGATGTTATCGTGGCATGCCGCAACAGGCTTCCGTCTACGATAGATATGGACATTATCGAGCGCGGTAAAAAGAAGATATTCAGAATTGCATCGGCGGGTACGAACTGGTATCATGCAGGACGCAGTGTTGATTTTATAGCTGATGACTGCAGCAGCATTACACTTCATATACAGCCGGCTGGCGGACAGAAGCCGTATGATGAGATTGTGGATTTCTCTGATTTTCCTTATCGCACCGGTAAGACTACAAGAATTAATGTAAGGTTTGAATTTGAAGGTGATGACAGGTGCTCGGTTACAGTTACTGATAAAGGCTTTGGATGCTTTGTTCAGGCTTCGGGGAAAAGTGTTGTCAGGAGCATAGATTTGTGATTGCGGAGGACGTGTTATGAGCGGTCTTATATTATGCAGGACAAAAGAGGCAGTTAATCCATACTATATAAGCGGTATGGATATAAAAATATATTCGCTTGAGGAATTGTGTTACTATATTTATAATAATGTATACCTTATTGGTACAGATTTTATATGCCCGAAGCTCATCGAATTCATCCGCAGTGAGACTAAGGAGCCGAAGCTCGCAGACAGACTTGAGTATCTTGGAGAGAAAAAAGCCGGTCTCGCAGAGATGGTGCTTACTGTATTAAGGTATGTGGATTACTATACAGATGATGAAATTGAGAAGCTGAGAGGAATTCTTACAACGCTCAATACACAGAATGTTTATGAGAGACTCAAGACAAGAGCTGACCGTCTTATGCTTAATGAGTGTTATTATGCTGCAATACGCAGCTATTCGCAGATTATTAACGGAAAAAAAGATCCGTCGCTTTCTGTGGTATTTTACTCCGATGTATGCTATAACATGGGGGTTGCATATGCAAGGATGTTTTTGTTCAGGCAGGCACAGAATTGTTTTAATGAAGCATATTCACTAAGCAGACATGAGGATTGCAAAAAGGCGGCAATGGCAGCTGGAAGACTTGCATTCAACAGTGAAAGTTCCAACAGGGTTGAATTCCTTGATGAGCATACGGATGAGGAATATGTTATCAGAAGAGAGATAGAGGCACTCATGGACAATGCGATGTACAGTGACGGGTACAGGCATATTGATGATATTTATAAGAACAAAGACGAAAAAAGTATCGGAGAACAGATTGAACGCTGGAAAGAGCAGTATGTAAGATATACGGGATGAGCAGCAGACCTGTAACTGTGTTCCGGGAATGGAGATTATATGGGAATTCTGGATTTTTTCAGACATATGATAGATGATGACGATGAGGAATACGAGCTTGAGGATGAATTAGATGATGAGCTCGAAGAAGAATATTACGATGACTCCGATGACGGGAGAATTGACGGCGGAGATGATGAAGAGGACTATGAATACATAGAGAGATACAGCACCAAAGATACGGATGATTCTGACAGTGAATATTACAAAAGGCTTGAGAAGAATGCACCGGGACGTGTCGATATATCATCATTTGACGATAGTGACATACATTCATATATAAAGAGCCAGTGTGATATAATAAAGGATGCAGCTAATGAGATAGATATGGCGGACGAGGAATATGATACGGTCACATCATATTTTTCGGATATACAGCTTATAGATGCGGCACCTGATGATGTCAGGGATGATATAGAAAAGACCGCCGAACAGATTGCAGAGCTTACGGTTGACAGAAGAATATACAGGACTGGCGAGAACAGAATATCGCAGCATACATTTTTCAGAATGGAAAGACTTGAACCGCATATGCCGGATGCACTTATAGAATTTCAGAACAATGAAGCTTATTGTGAGACAGTACGTAAAGATATGCGAATGCTTGAAGGCGAGATGATGTCGCTGAGAGCAGATGCCAGAGACCTTATCAGAAAACAGAAAAGTGTTCTTTCGATGGCTAAGATGTCTGCCATAGGATTATTTTTTGTATTCTGTATATTTATTATAGCGAGTGTTGCGATGGGCGAGATTGCAGGTATCCTTTTTACAATAGTAATATCGCTGTCGGCGTTTATAGCAATAGGCCTTTTGTGGATGCTTCAGAATACGAAAAGGCAGTTCGCAATAACCCAGAAAAAGATTAACCGGGCGGAAGTACTGCTTAACAAGGTTAAGATAAAATATGTAAATATAGCATCAACAGTTGATTATCAATGCGAAAAATACGGCGTAAAGAATTCATATGAACTGAGCTCACAGTATGAATTATATCTTGATGTAAGAAAAGAGCAGCAGCGTATTGCAAGGATGACAGAACAGCTCAGCGATTCAGAGATACATCTTGAAGGCATTCTTAAGTCACTGAGTCTCTATGACCCGCACATATGGCTTGCACAGGTCAAGGCACTTATAGACCCTAAGGAGATGGTTGAAGTAAGGCATGGATTGTCGACAAGAAGGCAGAAGCTGCGTGCCAGAATAAAATATAACCAGAACAGGATAGATGAAGCCAGGGTTGATATTGCAGGAGTAGCGGCGGCTCATCCTGAATATAGTGATGAAGTGCAGATAATATTAGATCAGTATGCGCACAGATGATGGCGCGGATGGGAGGATGTATGGATTTACAACAGATATGTCAGATGCGTTACGGCAGGGAACTTAGAAATTGTTCTAATGAAGAGATATATTATGCTCTCCTGGAGATGGTGCGAAGTCTTGCAGAGGGACGTAAAAAGAATGGCAATACGGACAGCAAGAGAAAACTGTATTATATATCAGCCGAATTTCTTATTGGCAAGCTGCTGTCGAATAATCTTATCAATCTCGGAATATATGATGAAATAAAACAGATGCTTGCAGCTAATGGCAAGGATATTAATGAGATTGAAGATGCAGAGCCGGAACCTTCACTTGGTAATGGAGGACTTGGACGGCTTGCTGCATGTTTCCTTGACTCGATTGCAACACTGGGACTTAATGGTGACGGAATAGGACTTAATTATCATCTTGGACTGTTCAGGCAGGAATTCAACAACAATTTCCAGAAAGAACTTCCGGATCCATGGATAGAATCACAGAGCTGGCTTAACGGGACGGGTACTTCATACGAGGTGCAGTTTGGCGGCGGCATAACTGTGCGCTCAAGGCTTTATGATATAGATGTTACCGGATATAACAACAGAACCAATACGCTTCATCTGTTTGACCTTGAGTCTGTATCAGAGGCAATAGTACACAACGAAAGTATTGATTTTGACAAGAACGATATTAAGCGCAATCTGACGCTGTTCCTTTATCCTGATGACAGTGATGAAGCAGGCAGGCTGCTCAGAATATATCAGCAGTATTTTATGGTAAGCAATGCGGCACAGCTGATTCTTGATGAGTGTACGGCACGGGGATGCAATCTGCATGATCTTCCGGAATATGCGGTTATACAGATTAATGATACACATCCGTCGATGATTATTCCGGAACTTATAAGAATACTCACGCAGCGCGGTATAAGCTTTGATGAGGCTGTGGGTATTGTGTCACATACATGCGCATATACCAATCACACAATTCTTGCAGAAGCATTGGAGACATGGCCGGCCGCATATCTTGAGAAGGCTGTTCCGCAGCTTGTGCCTATTATAAGAGAGCTTGACAGAAGAGTGCGGGAACGCTTCACAGATGAGAGCGTTTATATAATAGATTCAGATGAGCGTGTTCATATGGCACATATGGATATTCACTATGGATTCAGTGTTAACGGAGTTGCGTATCTGCATACCGAGATTCTTAAGAATAAAGAACTGAATAATTTTTATAAGATATATCCTGATAAGTTCAATAACAAGACCAACGGAATTACATTCAGAAGATGGCTGATACACTGTAATGAGCCGCTGACAGATATGATTACACAGCTTATAGGAGACGGCTTCAGACAGGATGCAATGCAGCTTGAAAAGCTTGCAGGGTATGCCGGTGATGAGAAGGTGCTTAACCGCCTGCTTGAGGTTAAGATGGCTAATAAGCGGCGCCTTAAAAAATACATTCTCGATACGCAGGGAATAGATATTGATGAGAATTCAATCTTTGATATTCAGGTAAAGCGTCTGCACGAATATAAGAGACAGCAGATGAATGCACTTTATGTAATATTCAAATATCTTGATATTAAAAGAGGCAATATTCCGTCAACTCCGGTAACTGTTATATTTGGCGCAAAGGCGGCACCTGCGTATACGATAGCGAAGGATATAATACATCTTATACTCTGCCTTCAGCAGCTTATTAATAACGACCCTGATGTGAGTCCGTACCTTAAGGTTGTAATGATAGAGAATTATAATGTTACAAAGGCTGAATATATTATTCCGGCGTGCGATGTCTCGGAGCAGATATCGCTTGCATCAAAGGAGGCATCAGGCACAGGTAATATGAAGTTCATGCTTAACGGTGCCGTAACGCTCGGAACCATGGATGGAGCCAACGTAGAGATAGCACAGCTTGTAGGTGAAGATAATATATATGTATTTGGTGAGAGCAGCGAACAGGTAATTGCACATTATGAGAAGAACGATTATAATTCATGTGACATATACATTAATGATGAAGTAATCAGATATCTTGTTGATTTTATCATAAGTCCGCAGATGTTAAGGATAGGCAGCAAATACAGTCTGTTAAGACTCCATGCAGAGCTTATACAGAAAGACTGGTTCATGACGCTTCTTGACCTGAATGATTATATTTTCAAGAAAGAGGAAGTGTTCAGGGATTATGAGAACAGAACTGAGTGGGCATCGAAGATGCTTATTAATATCAGCAAGGCCGGATATTTTTCATCTGACAGAACAATATCAGAGTATAATAAAGATATCTGGCATCTTCAGTAAGTTTTAATAAAATACAAAGAGGAAAATACAGTGGAAATAGTATCAAGAGTATATGATATACTAGGCGATGACGGAAGATTTATACGCAACAAGGTTTTTTGCGAAGAGCAGGGATTTGTTAATGAATTCGATGAGACGGATACTTTGGTTAAGGCCGCATGGCACCTAGTCCTGTATTGCAATAACAGTCCTGCTGCAACAGCAAGGTTAATCTGCATGAACCGAAAAGAGGGACGTTACCGCATAGGAAGAGTTGCAGTGTTGATGGAATACCGCAAGATGCATCTTGGCAGCAGGCTTATGCAGGAACTTGAGGATATTGCAAAGGCTAACGGAGCACGTATAATGGAGGTGTCCGCACAGTGCCGGGCACAGAAGTTCTATGAGAGCTGCGGTTACAATGCACACGGACAGACTTATGATGACGAGGGCTGTCCACACATCAGAATGGAAAAAAATGTATAAATATATCCTGAATTCACATTTTACGGATATTGAAACAGAAAGGATTGCACATGGCCGGATCAACATATGGCAATATATTCAGAATTACTACATGGGGGGAGTCACACGGAAAAGGAGTAGGAGTTGTAGTTGACGGATGCCCTGCCGGACTTGAACTTTGCGAAGCAGATATACAGAAGTTCCTTAACAGAAGAAAACCGGGGCAGTCTAAGTACACAACACCGAGAAAGGAAGATGATGCTGTTGAGATTCTCTCGGGAGTGTTTGAAGGGAAGACAACAGGTACTCCTATATCAATGGTTGTATTTAACAAGACACAGCGTTCGGCAGATTATTCAGAGATAGCTTCATATTACAGACCCGGGCATGCAGATTATACATTCGACATGAAGTATGGTTTCCGTGATTACAGAGGCGGAGGACGCTCATCCGGAAGAGAGACAATAGGAAGAGTTGCAGCAGGTGCGGTTGCAATCAGGATTCTTTCACAGCTTGGAATCAGAATCAATGCATATTCCAAATCCATAGGACCTGTTACAATTGATTATGACAGATTCAGCATGGATGATGCGGCAGGCAATCCGTTCTATATGCCTGACAGTAAAGCGGCACAGGAGGTTGCTGTGTTTGCGGAAAAGAAGATGGAAGAACACGACTCCGTAGGTGGAGTGATTGAATGTGTCATAAGCGGAGTTATGCCGGGAATAGGTGAGACGGTATTTGACAAACTTGATGCCAGTCTTTCCAAGGCCGTGATGTCGATAGGGGCTGTCAAAGGATTCGAGATTGGAGACGGATTTGGTGCGGCAGCTGCATTTGGAAGTACTAATAATGACGGATTCGCGTTCAAAAACGGCAGAATCATTAAGACAACCAATCATGCGGGAGGAACGCTTGGAGGAATGAGTGACGGGACAGATATTGTGTTCCGGGCAGCAGTTAAGCCGACACCTTCAATAGCTGCGATACAGCATACGGTCAACAAATCGGGAGAGAATATAGATGTATCCATAAAAGGACGTCATGATCCAATGATAGTCCCAAGAGCTGTTGTTGTGGTTGAGGCGATGGCAGCACTGACGCTTGTTGACCTGATATTTACAAATATGTCAGCAAGGATGGACAGAATACAGAAATTCTACGAAGAAGAAAGGTTTAATAATGAGTGAGTACAGATTACTTAAGACAGATGGTGCGGCAAAGCGTGGCGAGTTCCATACTGTCCATGGCGTGATACAGACACCGGTTTTTATGAATGTCGGAACGGCGGCGGCCATAAAAGGTGCTGTTGCAACAACGGATTTGCAGGAGATAGGAACGCAGGTAGAGCTGTCCAATACTTATCATCTTCATGTGCGTCCGGGTGATGAGATAGTTAAGAAAATGGGCGGGCTTCATAAGTTTATGAACTGGGACAAGCCTATACTTACAGATTCCGGCGGATTTCAGGTGTTTTCACTTGCAGGTCTCCGTAAGATAAAGGAAGAGGGAGTTACATTCAACTCCCATATTGACGGACGGAAGATATTCATGGGTCCTGAAGAAAGCATGCAGATACAGTCCAATCTTGGTTCGACTATTGCCATGGCTTTTGATGAGTGTGCACCGAGCAAGTCGTCAAGGCAGTATATGCAGGATTCTGTTGACAGGACAACAAGATGGCTCAAACGCTGTGTCAAGGAGATGGACAGGCTTAATTCACTTCCTGATACCATTAACAAAGAGCAGATTCTCTTCGGAATTAACCAGGGGGCAACATATGCGGATATAAGAATAGAGCATGCCAGGAGAATAGCAGATCTTGACCTTGCAGGATATGCAATCGGAGGACTTGCTGTAGGTGAGACGCATGAGGAGATGTATGATATAATTGAACACGTAGTGCCATATCTTCCACAGAATAAGCCGACATATCTTATGGGTGTCGGTACACCGGCCAATATCCTTGAAGCTGTTGAGAGAGGTGTTGATTTCTTTGACTGTGTATATCCGTCACGTAACGGAAGACACGGACATGTGTATACAAAGTTTGGAAAGATTAATCTTTTCAATGCAAAGTATGAGTGTGACGCTGAGCCGATAGAGGAAGGATGCCGGTGTCCGGCATGCCGCAATTACAGCAGGTCATATATAAGACATCTGCTTAAGGCTAAGGAGATGCTTGGAATGCGTCTGTGCGTTCTTCATAATCTTTATTTTTACAATCACCTTATGGAGGATATCCGTGGTGCAATAGATGAGGGAAGATATTCGGAATTTAAGAAAGAGAGAATTGAACTTCTCAAAACTTACGATAATTTAAACGGTAACTAAAAAAACAATAAAATGGGGCTAAAGCCTTGCACATTTATTGGTTTTTTGTTATATTTCTTGAAGAAAATATTCAATTAAAAGTCAGATGACGGAAAGAGGTAACAATTATGATTACACTTAATGCAGGTGCAGGAAGTACAGTTGGTATGATTCTTGTATATGTTGTATTCCTGGGTGCTTTGATGTATTTTATGGCAATTCGTCCACAGAAGAAGCAGCAGAAGAAGATGGACGAGCTTATCGCATCTCTTGAGATTGGCGATTATGTCCTTACAACAAGCGGCTTTTATGGCTCAATCATTGATATTACAGATGATACAGTAATTGTTGAGTTTGGTAATAATAAGAACTGCAGAATTCCTATGCAGAAGTCAGCTATCACACAGGTTGAGAAGCAGAATCAGTAATAGAGGAATCAGCTATGAAAAACAGAGACCGTGAGCGCATATGGGTAAGTAAAATTCTAAGAGTTGTAGGATGGGTTCTGGTAGCCCTGCTTATTCTTATCGTATTCCGTGCCTGGCGTGCAGGAGTTTTTACATCTCTTGATAAGATGGAGGCTTATATCGGCAGGTTCGGAATCTGGTCTCCGTTTGTCTTTATTATCTACCAGATAATGCAGATAGTTGTGATACCATTCATACCCGGCGGAGTAACAACAACGGCAGGCGTTGTGATGTTCGGACCTGTTGAAGGACTTATTCTTAATTATATAGGAATATGTCTTGGTTCAATCGCTGCATTTGCACTTGCCAAAAGGTACGGCAGGCATCTTGTGCTCAGATTCGTCGATAAGAAAAAGTATGACAGGTATGAAGAAAGACTTTCCCAGGGAAAGAAGTTCGAGATATTTTTTGCAATATGTATATTTCTTCCGTTTGCTCCGGATGATCTGCTTTGCTTTCTGGCAGGACTTACGGAGATGTCATATAAGAAATTCATAACGATAATATTACTTGGCAAACTGCCGGTGATTATTGGTTACAGTATAAGCCTTAACATGATTAGCAACTGGCTTACAGCGATAATCAGATAGGCGGAATCATACAGGAATGGGAGGATAATTATTGCAGTCGATTTTACTTATAATAGCTTTAATAATTTTATTATGTATAGTGGCAAACCGCTTTTCTAATAAGTTTGGTATGCCGGTTCTTTTGCTGTTCATGCTGCTTGGTATAGCTTTTGGCGTGGATGGCTTTTTTGGTTTTGAATTTGATAATTATGAGCTTACGGGCAGGGTCTGTTCGATAGCTCTTGCGTTTATAATGTTTTATGGCGGATTTGGAACAAAATGGTCGGCAGCAAAGCCGGTTGCGGTAAAATCAGTCATTCTCTCTACTGTGGGAGTTGTCCTTACAGCACTTCTTACGGCTGTGTTCTGCGTATATGCGCTTGGCTTCGGAAAGGTGGAAGGATTTATTGTCGGTGCGGTACTGAGTTCGACTGATGCTGCATCAGTATTTTCGATACTCAGGTCAAAGAAGCTTTCATTAAAGGATGGAACGGCATCGATGCTTGAGATTGAAAGCGGTAGTAATGACCCTATATCATATATGCTCACAGTTATTGGAATAAGCATGATGAATGGAATGGAGGGCTCTGTTGCGGGACTTGTGCTTTGCCAGATTGTAATTGGAGTTGCGGTGGGTGTTATCGTTGCTCTTGCAGCGCAGTTTATTATGCGTAAGACAGACATTCTTACAGAGGGAATGGATACGATATTCGTTATTGCAGTTGTGCTTGTATCATATGCACTGCCAAGCATGTTTAATGGCAATGGCTATCTCAGTGTGTATCTTACCGGTATAATACTCGGCAATTCAAGAATTGCCAACAAGAATAATCTGGTTCATTTTTTTGACGGACTTACGAATCTTGCACAGATTACAATATTCTTTCTGCTTGGTCTTCTCGCAACGCCGCATATGATGCCTGAGATTATTCTGACATCTGTATTCATAGCATTGTTCCTTACATTTATTGCAAGACCTGTGACTATTATGGCACTTCTGGCTCCGTTTGGTGCATCGTTTGGACAGATTGGGCTGGTGTCATGGGCAGGATTACGCGGAGCTTCATCAATAGTGTTTGCAATAGATGTTATGTCATCAGGCATGCTTCTTGGACATGATATATTTCATATAGTTTTTATGGTAGCACTGCTGTCGGTTGCAATACAGGGAACGCTGCTTCCGCTTGTATCAAAGAAATTCAATATGATTGATGAGGATGCTGATGTTCTCAAGACATTCAATGATTATCAGGAAGAGGAAGCTATGACTCTGATGAGAATGTATATTCCAAAGGGGCATAACTGGGAGAACAGGCTTATAAGTGATGTAACAATGCCAACAGGGTCACTTGCACTTATGATTAAGCGGGGAACAGATACGGTTATTCCCAAAGGGAGTACCAGAATATTAGCTGATGACAGTGTGATACTAAGTGTTCCGGCATATCATGGGGGGAATGACATACGGCTTGAAGAGATACATATTGACCGCAGACATGAATGGAATAATAAGAGCATAAGCGAACTTAATCTGCCGGAAAATGTGCTTATTGCAATGATAAAGAGGCAGGATCAGAGCATAATACCGAGTGGGCATACAGTTATTCACGAGAATGATATGGTAGTTATATATAGGTAAAAGTACTCATTGAATAAAAAGGTAAAAGAGAGTATCATATATCTTAGAATTATTTAGGGGGACTGTTGTATGACAGAGAAGAGAAAGACTAAGAGGTTTCCTGTAAGCCTCAGCCTTAGAGTATCTACATTGTTTAAGCAGGATAATGTCAGAATTTCTGATATGAATTCGCCTATTTCTGTGAACAACGTATCAAAGGGTGGGATAGGCTTTGTATCAGATAGTGTACTCCCGGTTGGATATTATTTTAATGCGGCACTACATCTTGGTAATAAGGATGATACATTATACTGTGTTATTAAGATTATAAGAAGTATCCGTAAGGAGGACGGAAGCTATTCATATGGTGCAGAGTTCGTCGGAATGGCACCCGTACTTAATTATATATTTGATGAGATCTGACGGCCGGATACAGCAGCCGGACGTGTATGACAGAATGTCACACATGCGATGACTTAGTAGAGATTCATTGCGTGTGTGACATTTTTGTTGGCGTATCTGCTGAGAATTGGTATATCAGATGTTAACTTAGATATTGGTTTAGCGGCGCTCAAGGCATACAATTGTCTCAATTCCCGATGTCCATGGAAACATATCAACAGGCTGGATAGCCGCTACACGGTATGCACGGCGCGCAAGCACTGCAAGGTCACGTGCAAGTGTTTCGGGACAGCATGAGATGTAGATGACTTTTGAAGGCATAAGCTTCAGTATAGAGTTAAGAAATACCTTATCGCTTCCGGCACGTGGCGGATCCATAAATATAACATCGCAGGTCTCGTTATTATCTGCCATCCGTCTCATAAAGCGCCCGGCGTCATCGGCGTAGATATCGATATTGCTGATATTATTGGCTTTGGCATTACGGCGTGCATCTTTTACTGCATCGGTATTGGTCTCAACGCTGATAACCTTCCGGACGTGTCTGGCAACGGTCATGCCTATAGTTCCGATTCCACTGTAAGCATCAATGACGGTCTCGCTGCCTGTAAGACGCGCAAGTTCAATGGCTTTTGTATAGAGAAGCTCTGTCTGTACGGCATTTACCTGATAAAATGACTTAGGCGATATGCGGTAGGTTATTCCGCAGAGCGTATCTTCTATATACCCGCTTCCGTATTCCGTATACTGTCTGTCGCCGAGAATCATGCTCGTACGCCTGTTATTAATATTTATGACAACAGATGTTATCTCAGGACATTCCCTGATGAGTTCACGTATAAAATTCTTCTTGGATGGGAAAAATGTCGATGCCATTACAAGAATAACAAGAATCTGACCGCTTTTGTGCCCTGTTCTTATGAGAACATGACGCAGAAGTCCCGTACCGTTACGTTCATCATATATCTTAAGGCCAAAATCGCCTGCCAGCTGGCGTATTACTTCTATTATTGCTTTGGCACGTGTATCTTCAATAAGGCAGGCAGTATTGTCTACAATCCTGTGGCTTGATTCCTCATAACTTCCGCATATTATATTGTTGTATCTGTCACGGCCGAATGCCGCATGAACCTTGTTACGGTAATGATATGGCTTGTCCATGCCGATTATACGTGATACACTGCCGTATGAGGAGAGAAGTTTCTGCTCGTATTCCTGCTTTTTATCAAGCTGCTCTTTATATGCAATTCCCTGATAGGCGCAGCCTCCGCAGCGTGCTGCATGCGGACATGCTTCAGCCGGATTTGCCTGCTTTCTGCCTCGGTTTTGTGCAGGGGAGTGTGCACGATTGCATGGGGAATTATGTGATGATGTCATGTTGTGTTCCTCTCAAAAGTATAAGTAATATAAGCTATAGGAAAAGCTATAAGAATATAATAGCATATTGATTTTGTGATGCAAATGTTTTATAATTTTTCTGTTTGACAAATGTATTAAGAAAGGATTAATCATAATATGAACGACAGATACCAGACACCACTTGCTGAGCGTTATGCAAGTAAAGAGATGCAGTACATTTTCTCACCTGACAAGAAGTTCAGAACATGGAGAAGACTCTGGATAGCACTTGCTGAATCAGAGAAGGAGCTTGGACTTAACATAACAGACGAGCAGATAGCTGAACTTAAGGCTCATCAGGATGATATCAACTATGAGGACGCTAAGAAGCGCGAGGCAGAAGTACGTCATGACGTTATGTCACATGTATATGCTTATGGACTCCAGTGTCCTAAGGCTAAGGGAATTATCCACCTTGGCGCAACTTCATGTTATGTTGGTGATAACACAGACATAATTATTATGACTGAAGGACTTCAGCTTGTAAGGAAGAAGCTTATCAATGTTATTGCTGAGCTTTCAAAGTTCGCAGGAAAGTACAGAGCACTTCCAACGCTTGCATTTACACATTTTCAGCCGGCACAGCCTACAACAGTAGGTAAGAGAGCAACACTCTGGATTAATGAGCTTATGCTTGATCTTGAAGATCTGGATCATGTTATCTCGACAATGAAGCTTCTCGGATCAAAGGGTACAACAGGTACACAGGCAAGTTTCCTTGAACTGTTTGAGGGTGACCATGCCAAGATCCGCAAGCTGGACAGCCTTATAGCTGAGAAGATGGGTTTCAGGGAGTGTTTCCCTGTATCTGGTCAGACATATTCCAGAAAAGTAGATACAAGAGTGCTTAATGTTCTCGCAGGCGTTGCCGCAAGTGCACATAAGTTCTCTAATGATATCAGACTTCTTCAGCACCTGAAGGAGATTGAGGAGCCATTTGAAAAGTCACAGATTGGTTCATCTGCAATGGCTTATAAGAGAAATCCTATGAGGAGTGAGAGAATCGCATCACTTGCCAATTATGTAATGGCAGATGTAATGAATCCTGCAATCACGTCAGCAACACAGTGGTTTGAGAGAACACTCGATGATTCGGCTAATAAGAGAATCTCTGTTCCGGAAGCATTCCTTGCTGTAGACGGAATCCTTGACCTTTATATGAATGTAGTAGACGGACTTGTTGTATATGACAAGGTAATTACTAAGCATCTTATGGCTGAGCTTCCATTCATGGCTACCGAGAATATCATGATGGATGCGGTTAAAGCCGGCGGAGACCGTCAGGAACTCCATGAGAGAATCAGAGAGCTTTCAATGAAGGCCGGAGCAAGAGTTAAGCAGGAGGGTCTTGATAATAACCTTCTTGAACTTATTGCAGCGGATCCGATGTTCGGTGTTACACTTGAAGAACTTCAGGCAAAGCTTGATCCTTCAAAGTATACAGGACGCGCAAAAGAGCAGGTTGATGAGTATCTTGCCGAGGTTGTACAGCCTGTGCTTGATTCCAACGCCGATGCACTTGGTATGACTGCTACAATTAACGTATAATCCAATTCATGTGCAATTAATTATTGCAATGTAGTAACATAAATAAAGATAATTAATAAAAGAGGCACTCTCAATACTGATGCCTGGCCGGTCTTACAGACCGCAGATATCGGTATGAGTGCCTCTTATATTAACTGCGAAGCTTTTGTGTGATGCTGTCATATAACATATACAGGTGCTGCGTGCCATTCTCAAGTATGTAATAATGTCTTATGTACGGTACCAGAAGCACCATGAATAATATAAACAGAATCAGTACGGCAGTCATCTGTGTCATAGTGAAGAACCACAGAGACATAAGTGCAAGTATCGCAAATGTAACTGTTACTATCAGGTGGACTATGCGCTCATGCTGAAAGAAGCCTATCTGCACCGTAATGTCACTGTAAATGATGCTCATTGCGGAGGTATCATCAGAAGCAATCAGTGCTTCGAGATATGCTGTGTAATCTTTAAGTCTTTTTTCCATACTAATCTCCATTCTGCAGGCTGCCAAGGGTCTGCGGATGTAAATACTTTATTTTTTTCTATTTTAACTCCATAATTAACCTATTACAATGAAAAAATATATTGAAAATGAAGCCCCTATGCGATATTATTTAATAATAGGCATAATTTTGTCATATTTTAGTTATAAATAAAACCAAAGGAGAGTATGCACTATGGGATTTAGCATTGCATTGATTCCCGGAGACGGAATCGGACCTGAGATAGTTGCTGAGGCAAGAAAGGTCCTTGACTGTGTGGGAAGCAGATACGGACATGAATTTAATTATACAGAGATATTAATGGGAGGATGTTCCATTGATGCATACGGCGTGCCACTTTCAGATGAGGCTCTTGCCGTTGCCAAGTCAAGTGATTCGGTTCTTCTTGGAGCTGTTGGCGGTAATGTAGGCAATTCAAGATGGTACGATGTGGCGCCTAATCTCAGACCTGAAGCGGGACTTCTTAAGATTCGTAAGGAACTCGGACTTTTTGCCAATATACGTCCTGCATATCTGTTCAATGAGCTTAAGGGTGCATGCCCTCTTAAGGAAGATATAATCGGTGACGGATTTGATATGGTCATTATGAGAGAACTCACAGGCGGTCTTTACTTCGGAGAGAGACATACCGAGGAAGTTGATGGCGTGATGACTGCTACGGATACCCTTACATATAACGAGGAAGAGATCAGAAGAATTGCAGTTAAGGCATTCGATATAGCAATGAAGAGGAATAAGAAGGTAATCAGTGTTGATAAGGCCAATGTTCTCGATTCATCAAGATTGTGGCGCAAGGTAGTGGCAGAGGTTGCGAAGGATTATCCGGAGGTTGAGGTATCTAATATGCTTGTTGATAACTGCGCAATGCAGCTTGTCATGAATCCGGGACAGTTTGATGTGATTCTTACAGAGAACATGTTTGGTGATATCCTTTCTGATGAAGCAAGTATGATAACAGGTTCAATCGGAATGCTTTCATCAGCAAGCCTCGGAAGCAGTAAACTCGGACTGTATGAGCCTAGCCATGGATCGGCTCCTGATATTGCAGGTAAGAATATAGCTAACCCTATTGCAACAATCCTTTCAGCAGCAATGATGCTCAGATATTCATTTGATCTTGATAAGGAAGCAGATGCGGTCGAGGCGGCAGTTAAAAAGGTGCTTAAGGACGGATACCGCACAATAGATATTATGGACGAAGGCATGACACAGGTGTCTACTTCACAGATGGGCGATCTGATTGCGGACAACATCTGATATCATATATAATAGTTAGTTATAATAATCAGTTTATATGGAGGAATGGTAGTAATGAAAAGTGATTCAGTAAGAGTAGGAACCCAGCAGGCTCCGCACAGATCTTTGTTCAATGCACTCGGCATGACAGAAGAAGAGATGAAGAAGCCGCTTGTCGGAATTGTAAGTTCATATAATGAGATAGTACCGGGACATATGAACATTGATAAGATTGTTGAAGCTGTCAAGCTTGGAGTTGCAATGGCAGGAGGCACCCCTGTAGTATTCCCTGCAATCGCAGTGTGCGACGGTATTGCAATGGGACATGTGGGAATGAAGTATTCACTTGTTACAAGAGATCTGATTGCAGATTCAACAGAGTGTATGGCAACAGCACATCAGTTTGATGCGCTTGTAATGGTTCCTAACTGTGATAAGAATGTGCCGGGTCTGCTTATGGCAGCTGCAAGAGTTAATGTTCCTACTGTATTTGTAAGTGGAGGACCGATGCTTGCAGGCCATGTTAAGGGATGTAAGACCAGCCTTTCAAGTATGTTTGAGGCTGTAGGCGCATATACTGCCGGTAAGATTAATGAAGATGATCTTAAAGAATATGAGGAAAAGACATGTCCTACATGCGGTTCATGTTCAGGCATGTATACTGCCAACAGTATGAACTGCCTTACAGAGGCTCTCGGAATGGGACTTAAGGGTAATGGTACAATTCCTGCCGTATATTCTGAGAGAATCAAGCTTGCCAAGCATGCAGGCATGCAGGTAATGGAACTTTACCGCAGGAATATAAGACCGAGAGATATCATGACTAAGGAAGCAATCCTCAACGCACTTACTGTAGATATGGCACTTGGATGTTCTACAAACAGCATGCTTCACCTCCCTGCGATTGCTCATGAAGTTGGATTTGATTTTGATATAGCATTTGCTAACCCGATAAGTGAGAAGACACCTAACCTGTGCCATCTTGCACCTGCAGGCCATACATATATGGAAGATCTTAATGAAGCAGGTGGTGTGTATGCGGTTATGAACGAGCTTCTTGAAGCGGGACTTCTTAATCCTGACTGCATGACAGTTACAGGTAAGACGATTGGTGAGAATGTCAAGGGGTGTGTCAATAAGAATCCTGAGGTTATCAGACCGATTGACAATCCTTACAGCAAGACAGGTGGACTTGCAGTTCTTAAGGGTAACCTTGCACCGGACGGTGGTGTTGTAAAGCGCTCAGCCGTTGCAGAAGAGATGATGGTCCATGAAGGTCCTGCAAGAGTATTTGACTGTGAAGAAGATGCAATTGCTGCTATTAAGGGCGGCAGGATTGTAGACGGTGATGTTGTGGTAATCAGATATGAAGGCCCTAAGGGCGGTCCTGGTATGAGAGAGATGCTTAATCCGACATCAGCAATTGCGGGAATGGGTCTCGGTTCAACAGTTGCACTTATTACTGACGGACGATTCAGCGGTGCTTCAAGAGGAGCTTCAATAGGTCATGTTTCACCTGAAGCTGCTGTTGGCGGTCCTATTGCGCTCGTAGAGGAAGGTGACATCATCTCAATTAATATTCCTGAGATGAAGCTTGACATAAAGGTTTCGGATGAGGAGATGGCAGCACGCCGTGCTAAGTGGCAGCCAAGACAGCCAAAGGTTACAACGGGATACCTCGCACGTTATGCATCTATGGTTACATCAGGTAACAGAGGAGCAATCCTTGAGGTTCCAAAGGAGGCAAGATAATGAAGTTAAATGGTTCAGAGATTATAATAGAGTGTCTTAAAGAGCAGGGCGTAGACACTGTATTCGGTTATCCGGGAGGAGCTATTCTGAATGTGTATGATGCCCTTTATAAGCATTCTGATGAGATAACACATATCCTTACATCACATGAGCAGGGCGCTTCACATGCTGCGGATGGTTATGCAAGAGCAACAGGCAAAGTCGGTGTATGTTTTGCGACATCAGGTCCGGGGGCAACTAACCTTGTTACAGGTATAGCAACTGCGGCAATGGATTCAATTCCGATAGTTGCAATCACATGTAATGTAACAGTACCGCTTCTTGGCAAGGACAGCTTCCAGGAGGTTGATATCGCCGGAATTACAATGCCTATCACAAAGCACAGCTTTATTGTAAAGGATGTTAATAAGCTTGCAGATACAATAAGAAGAGCATTTACAATTGCCAAAGAAGGAAGACCGGGACCGGTACTCGTTGATATCACAAAGGATGTAACTGCCAATGAGTGCGATTATGTGAAGACAACACCTAAGACAATTGAACGTGTTACTGACACAATCAAAGAAGAAGATATAGTTAAAGCTGTTAATATGATTAAGGAAGCAAAGAAACCTGTTGTGTTTGCAGGAGGCGGTGCAATTGCTTCTGATGCATCGGATGAGCTTAGAAGATTTGTTAACAAGGTAGATGCACCTGTTGTAGATTCACTTATGGGCAAGGGTGCATTCGACGGAACAGATCCAAGATATGCAGGAATGCTTGGAATGCACGGAACTAAGGCAGCTAACTACAGCGTTACGGAATGTGATCTGCTTATAGTTGTTGGTGCAAGATTCTCAGACCGTGTTACAGGTAATACCAGAAAATTCGCGAACAATGCAAAGATTCTTCAGTTTGATGTTGATGCTGCCGAGATTAATAAGAATATCAGGACAGATGCCAGTGTTATAGGAGATGCGCTTGAGATACTTAAGAGAATAAATGCTCTTCTTGACCAGTGCAATCATTCAGAATGGATTCAGCATGTTGAAGAACTCAAAGCGGATTATCCTATGAAGTATAATACAGACCGCCTTAACGGACCACTTATAATGGAGAAGATATTCGAGGTAACAGGCGGAGATGCAATCATATCAACAGATGTAGGACAGCATCAGATGTGGGCTGCACAGCATTATAAGTACAAGAAGCCACGTACGCTTCTTACATCGGGCGGACTCGGAACCATGGGATACGGACTTGGAGCGGCTATCGGTGCCAAGGTGGGATGCCGTGATAAGGTCGTTATTAATATTGCAGGTGACGGATGCTTCAGAATGAACATGAACGAGCTTGCGACAGCAGCAAGATATAATATACCGGTTATCGAAGTTATATTTGATAACCATGTCCTTGGTATGGTGCGTCAGTGGCAGGATCTTTTCTATGGTAAGAGATATTCGGCTACGGTTCTTGATGATTCAGTGGATTATGTAAAGATTGCTGAAGCTATGGGAATTAAGGCATATACAATCACGAAGCCTGAGGAGATTGTTCCTGTATTTGAGGAAGCAATAAGCCTTAATATCCCTGTTCTTATTGAGTGCCAGCTTAACAGGGATGACAAAGTATTCCCTATGGTATCACCTGGAGCACCTATATCAGAAGCTTTTGACAGGGAAGACCTTGATAAAAAAGATAATCAATAAAATGACTTAATTTTTTTATGTTATGTAAAGATTATTTGACAATTGTGTATCATTGCCATAAAATGGCATTATATTTTTTATGAATTTCAGGAGGATGAAAAAGTGGGTAGAGTTTATAACTTTAGTGCAGGTCCGGCAGTATTGCCTGTAGAGGTGCTGCAGGAAGCAGCAGATGAGATGCTTGATTACAGAGGAACAGGTATGTCTGTAATGGAGATGAGCCATCGTTCAAAGGCTTATGACAACATTATCAAAGAGGCAGAGGCTGATCTTCGTGAACTGATGAATATACCTGACAATTACAAGGTATTGTTCCTTCAGGGCGGTGCATCACAGCAGTTTGCCATGATTCCTATGAACCTTATGAAGAATAAGAAGGCAGCTTATATTGTAACAGGACAGTGGGCTAAGAAGGCATATCAGGAAGCCCAGATGTATGGTGAGGCAGTCAAGGTTGCTTCTTCAGAGGATAAGACTTTCTCATATATTCCGGACTGCTCAGATCTTGATATTCCGGAAGATGCAGATTATGTATATATCTGTGAGAATAACACAATCTATGGCACTAAGTTTAAGACACTGCCTAACACAAAGGGACATACACTTGTTGCAGATGTTTCTTCATGTTTCCTTTCAGAGCCTGTAGATGTAACAAAGTATGGGGTAATCTATGGCGGCGTTCAGAAGAACATAGGACCTGCAGGTGTTGTTATTGTTATTATCCGTGAGGATCTTATTACTGAGGATGTATTACCGGGAACTCCTACAATGTTAAGATATAAGATACATGCAGATGCTAACTCTCTCTACAATACACCTCCTGCATACGGCATCTATATCTGTGGTAAGGTATTCAAGTGGCTTAAGAAGATGGGCGGTCTTGAGGAGATGAAGAAGATTAACGAGAAGAAGGCTAAGATTCTTTATGACTTCCTTGATGAGAGCAGGCTTTTCAAGGGAACAGTACGTAAGGAAGACCGTTCACTTATGAATGTACCGTTTGTAACAGGTGATGCAGATCTTGATGCTAAGTTTGTATCCGAAGCCAAGGCAGCAGGTTTTGAGAATCTTAAGGGACACAGAACAGTTGGCGGTATGCGTGCAAGTATCTACAATGCAATGCCAATCGAAGGCGTAGAGAAGCTTGTAGAGTTCATGAAGAAGTTTGAAGCTGAGAATCTTAAGTAATTACCGGATTACCAGTGTTTAATTAACTGAATAATTAATGAGTCGGAGATAAGGAAGGAATACATACAATGTATAATATTAATTGTCTTAATAATATTGCAGGCATAGGTCTTGACCTGTTTACAACAGATTATAACAAGGATGCTTCATATGAAGAGGCTGATGCGGTGCTTGTAAGAAGTGCTAAGATGCATGACATGGAGCTTTCGGACAGACTTCTTGCCATAGCAAGAGCCGGTGCAGGTGTAAATAATATTCCTCTTGGAAAATGCTCTGAGCAGGGTATTGCAGTCTTCAATACACCGGGTGCCAATGCCAACGCAGTTAAGGAGCAGGTAATACTTGCAATGCTTCTTGCATCACGCGATTATATCGGTGCGGTTGACTGGGTAAAGGCCAATGCGGATGATGCAGATATTGCAAAGTCAACAGAGAAGGCTAAGAAGGCATTTGCAGGTACAGAGATTCTTGGCAAGAAGCTTGGTGTCATCGGACTTGGCGCAATTGGTGCAATGGTTGCCAACTCTGCTGCAGCACTTGGCATGCAGGTATACGGATATGATCCTTATCTCTCTGTTAATGCTGCATGGAGCATTAACAGAGATGTTAAGCACATTGTTAATGTTGAAGATATTTACAGAGAATGTGATTATATCACAATTCATGTTCCTGCTCTTGACAGCACAAAGGGAATGATTAACAAGGCTGCTTTCAACATGATGAAGGATGGTGTTGTTGTAATTAACTGTGCAAGAGATATCCTTGTTGATGAGAATGCAATGGTAGATGCACTTGCATCAGGCAAGGTTAAGAAGTATGTTACAGACTTCCCTAATACTCTTTCAGTTAAGCTTGAGAATACAATTGTTCTTCCTCATCTTGGCGCTTCAACTAAGGAAGCAGAAGATAACTGTGCAGTGATGGCAGTTAAGGAACTTCGTGATTATATTGAGAATGGCAATATCCGTAATTCAGTTAACTATCCTGCATGTGACATGGGCGTATGCACTAACGCAGGACGTATTGCGGTATGCCACAAGAATATTCCGTCAGTAATCAGCAATATTACAGCTGTTCTTGGTGCAGCAGGCGTTAATATCTCAGATATGCTTAACAAGTCACGTAATGATTATGCATATTCATTATTTGATCTTGACGATGCGGTTAATGCAGATGTAATTAAGAAGCTTGAGGAAGTAGAAGGCGTTATTAAGGTTAGAGTGGTGAAGTAATGGCAATTATAAGACCGTTTCAGTGTGTAAGACCTAATGAGAGTGTGGCTGCGAGAGTAGCTGCACTCCCATATGATGTATATAACAGAGAAGAAGCCTGCGAGGAGGTTAAGCGCGAGCCGTTATCATTTCTTCGCATAGACAGACCTGAGACACAGTTCGACAGTTCTGTTGATATGTATGCGCCTGAAGTATACCAGAAGGCCAGGCAGATGCTGGATGAAGCTATGGCAGATGGTACATATATTGAGGATTCTGACAGAACGTATTATATATACGAACTTACAATGGATGGAAGAAGCCAGACAGGCATTGTAGCATGTGCTTCTATTGATGATTACAGTAATAATGTAATTAAGAAGCATGAGAATACAAGAGCTGAGAAGGAAGTTGACAGAATTACACATGTAGATACATGCAGTGCGCAGACGGGGCCTATATTCCTTGCCTACAGAGCTGACGGGGTTATTAATGCTGAGGTAGCTAAGGCGAAAGAGAATGACCCTCTTTATGATTTCACGTCTCCTGATGGAATAAGACATGCAGTATGGAAGATTGCATCAGAGGATTCTGTAGAAGCAATAGAAAGAGCATTTGCAGGCATAGATTCTATCTATATTGCGGATGGACATCACCGTGCGGCATCTGCTTACAAAGTAGGACTTAAGAGAAGGGCAGAACATCCGGGATTCACAGGTGATGAAGAATTCAATTATTTCCTTTCGGTACTGTTTCCTGACGAGCAGCTTATGATTATGCCGTATAACAGAGTTGTTAAGGATCTTAACGGATACAGTAAGGATGAGTTAATTGCAAAGATTTCAGATAAGTTTGATGTGGTTAAGTCAGACAAGCCGGTAGCTCCTGCCGGGAAGTATACATTTGGAATGTATCTTGAAGGACAGTGGTACACGCTTACGGCACATGAAGATATACGTCCGGATTCACCGGTTGACGGACTGGATGTTGCAATACTTCAGAATGAGCTGCTTGATCCTGTGCTTGGAATTAAGAATCCGAAGACAGATGCAAGAATTGATTTTGTTGGTGGAATAAGAGGGCTTGGCGAGCTTGAACGCAGAACAGAGAATGATATGAAGATAGCATTTTCAATGTATCCTACATCCATTCAGGAGCTTTTTGCAGTTGCAGACGCAGGACTCCTGATGCCACCTAAGTCAACATGGTTTGAACCAAAGCTTAGAAGCGGAATATTTATTCACAGAATATAATTCACAGAATATAATTCACAGAATATAATTCACAGAATATGATGATATAACGGAGGATTGGCCGATGCTGCATGAAGATATAGAACTTAAGATTGACTATGAGACCCTTGGAATTAAGCATGATACATCGGTACCTGTGCTTACAACATATATCCTTAAGAGACTTGTACAGATGCAGGGTGACCGTAAACGTCCGTGTATTCTGATATGTCCGGGTGGAGGATATGAGCACCTTGCGGAAAGAGAAGCAGAGCCTATAGCAATCCGCATGAACAGTATGGGGTTTAATGCATGCGTATTGAGATACAGCCTGATTCCTAACGAATATCCGGTTCCTTTATATGAAGCTGCGTATGCAGTGAAGTATATCCGTGACCATGCGGATGAGTGGGGGATTAATCCGGATAAGATTGTAATAGCGGGTTTTTCTGCCGGCGGACACGTGGCTGCAAGTCTTGGAACATTGTGGAATCAGCAGGAGCTGGATTCATATATAAGAGATTATCTCAGGTGTGAGCCTGAATATGTGCGACCGGACGGAATGCTTCTGGGATATCCGGTTATTACGTCAGGTGGTAAAGCACATAGAATGTCGTTTGTGAGACTTCTGGGTGACAGATATGATGAACTGCATGATACGGTTTCGCTTGAAAACCGTGTCAATAAGGGAACACCGGAAGCTTTTATATGGCATACGTTTGAGGATGGCTCGGTTCCTGTTGAGAACTCGCTTCTGTTTGCAGAGGCAATGAAAAAGCAGGAGGTTCCGTTTGAACTTCATATATTCCCTAAGGGAAGTCACGGACTTGGTCTTGGAACAAGGGAAACTGACATGAAGGATGGAAGTAAATATCAACCTGAGTGCAGCGTATGGCCTGATATGTTCAGAACATGGTTTGAGAGTACAATAGGACCAATATACGAATAACACAATTGGCTGCATAGCGGCACCTGTCATGTGGCAGGTGCCTGTGGTGCAGCCTTTTTGATTGTGATACATAAGTGCGTTAATGATGGGAGGCAGGTATGAATAATAAATTATATAATCTTATGAATTGGCCGGATATAGAGGGAATTGTATATTCGGATACGGATTCACCGCAGAAGCTGCTCGGAGGACATGTCTGTGAAGAAGGATTTCTTATACAGACATTCAACCCGCATGCAGTTGAGATGAAGGTAAAGATTGATGGTAAAAGCAAGATATATCCGATGCAAAAGGTAGATGAAGCCGGATATTATGCCGTACTCATTCCCGGAAAGAGAAAACAGAATTATACATTTATATCCGAAAATGTGGAAGGTGAGCAAAGGGAATACAAGGATGCATATGCATTTGATGTGAGTATTGACAATGCTGAGATAAGAAAGTTCCGCGCGGGGATTAATTATGAGATATACAGGATACTCGGAGCACATTGCGGAGTGATAAATGGCGTCAGAGGAACAAGATTTGCCATATGGATGCCTGATGTCCAGCGCGTAAGTGTTGTGGGTGACTTCTGCAAATGGGACGGAAGAGTGTTCCAGATGATGAAACACGATGGAAGCAGCGTGTATGAACTCTTTATTCCCGGTGTTGAGGCAGGCAGCATATACAAATACGAGGTGCGTAAAAAAGACGGAAGCTGTATGCTTATTACAGACCCATATGCGCGGGCTGTTGAAGATGAAGGGAATGCAGCTGTTGTATGTGGTGATGATGACTTCGTGTGGTCTGATGATAAATGGATGGCACTGCGTAAGATGGAAGATACACGAAGAACGCCTGCATCAATTTACCAGACAGCTTTTTCGGAAGATTCATGCAGCTATGTGGAGAATGCGGGGTATACGCATGTTGAACTTATGCCGGTTATGGAAGGAACACATTGCTGTTATGCCGTCTCGCCGAAGATTGGCGGACGCAATGAACTGAAAAAATATATTAACACAATGCATGATATGGGTATAGGTGTTATTCTTGACTGGGAATGCATCAGGGATAACTTTAACGTACCTGAGATTTCCAATTACTATATTGCCAATATTATTATGCTGGCTGAAGAATTTCATGCAGACGGAATAAGATTTACAGAACTGGACAGGCTGCTTTATCTTGATTACGGAATGGCTCCGGGAGAATGGACGCCTAATATATACGGTGGTAAAGAAAATCTTGCAGCGGTGGAATTATTTAAGCACATTAATTCAATAATAAAAAAACGCGGACTTGACATTATGCTTATTGCCAGGGAATCGGCGGCGTGGCCGTGCGTTACCGGTAATGTAAGTACCGGACTTGGATTTGATTACAAATGGAATAACGGATGGCTTAAGGAACTGTTTGATTTTATGAAACTTGACCCGATATACCGAAAAGACCGTTACAACCAGCTTGTATTCAGCATGATATATAACTATAGTGAAAAGTTCATCCTGGCGCTTCCGGAAGATGCGTTTGCTGACTATGGTTATTCTATGCTGAATATGATGCCGGGCAGCGATGAAGAGAAATTTGCAAGTGTAAAGGCAGCACTCGGATATACATTTTTACATCCGGGGAAAAAGCTTATATCAGACAGTGTATGCAATATGGATGATAATAATAAGCTTAATAATTATGTGAAAGAGCTTAATAACCTTTACAGAAGCAATCCTGAGCTGCATGAACTTGATTATGATCCTGACGGATTCGAGTGGATTAATAATTTTTCTGCTAATGAGACAGTTGTTATATTCTGCCGTAAGTCATCTGAAGGCGGACATCTTATTGCGGCGGTCAATTTTACGCCTGTTGTAAGAAAGAATTATAAAATAGGTGTGCCGTATGCAGGCAAATGCCGTGAGATATTTAACAGCGATTCACTCCAATTTGACGGAGAGGGCAATGTTAATCCTGATATAATCAGATCAGTTGAAAGTGAATGTGACGGACGGGATAATTCTGTAAGAATTACGCTTCCGCCTATGGGAATTGCCGTATTCAGATGTACTCCGTATACGGAAAATGAGCTTATTGAGATAGAGAATGCCCGCAAGGAAAAAGAGGCACGTCAGAAACGCGAAGAGGCACGTAAGCTGATTGAGGAAGCAAAGAGGCTTGAACGTGAGGCAGAGGATATAGAGAAAAAGAAACGTATGGTAAGAAAAACCGGAGGAGCAAAGTCAGGCTCCAAGAAGCCGGTTACTGCAAAACGTAAGATGCCGTAATGAATGGAGATTAGTGTGTTGGTGTGCCTGCGGAATGGAGGTTAGTATATGAATAATATTTTAACAGCTTTTGCACAGACAGCAGAAGTGAAAGATGTCAAAGAAGTTGTTGAGGAGACACAGCGGTTCTTTACAATGAATGACATGAGGACAATCCTTGACAAATTTATTGAGTGGTGTGCAAGTACAGTAGGAACGATTGTATGGGCACTCATTGTATGGATAATCGGAAAGAAGATACTTAAGGCACTTCTTAAGGTGCTTGGAAAGGCGCTTGACAGAAGCAGGCTGGATGAGGGTGTTACCAAATTCATGCTGTCATTATCCAGATTTGCCGGCAATGTAGTGCTTGTGATAATGATAATAGATATACTCGGCTTTGATACAACGTCATTTATCGCAGTACTTGGTTCAGCGGGTATCGCGCTTGGTATGTCATTGCAGGGAAGTCTCGCCAATGTGGCAGGCGGTATATTAATTCTGCTGTTCAAGCCGTTTGCAGTAGGAGATTATATTGTTGCAGGAGGATACGAAGGCAATGTTACAACAATAGACCTTCTTTATACAAAGCTTATTACTATTGACAACAAAATGGTAACTATCCCTAATGGAACGCTTTCTAATTCAAGTATTGTAAATGTTGCATCGCAGCCGCAGAGGCGTCTTGATATCCAGATTGGAATAGGATATTCATCAGATCTCAAGCTTGCCAAAAGGCTTCTGCTTGATGCCATGAATAAGCAGGCCGGCGTGCTTACAGACAAAGATATCATGGTGGTTGTCAAGTCACTTGATGACAGCTGTGTCACACTTGAGACAAGATGCTGGGTTATGACCTCTGATTATTGGAATGTGAGATTTGCCTTGCTGGAAGGTTATAAGGAAACGTTTGACGATAACGGAATTGAGATTCCGTTTAATCAGATGGATGTACACATAGTACAGTAAAAATAGCTGGATAAGATATAAAAAATAGCAAGATAAGATTCAATGTAAAATAATACATAAACTTATTTTGCTATTTTTTATATTAAGAATATTAATCTTAAAATGCTTCTTGCAAAAAACATCCTTATGCAAGTGATGATTCATAGCATGCACGTTCGCCGCCGATATACTTGGCACGTGTTCTTGCACATACAACATGCGCGTTTCCGATAGAAGAAACGGCAGTACGGACAGGAACAGCCACGGGAGCGAGGTGCATCCCGATAAGTGTATCACCGATGTCAATTCCTGCCTGAGCCTGAATATATTCAACGGCAACCGGATTATCGAAACCATTATATGCAGCTGTTGAGAATGAACCGCCGGCCTTGAGCTGTGGACGTACATTTACACGCGTAAGGCGGTACAGCTTTGCACATTCCTTTTCAACGATGATAGCACGGTTAAGATGCTCACAGCACTGTGTGGCAAGAAAAATACCGTTAGCCTTGCATACATCATTAAGCGCGTTAAAAACAGTCTTTCCAATCTCTTCACTTGAAAAAGTGCCGATTCTATGCTTTGCTATTTCACTGGATGAACATCCGACAACAAGAATGTCATCCTTTTCAAGATGCGCAACGGCAAGAAGCTCGTTGGCAACAGCTGTTGTCTGCTGCCTCAAAGCTTCAAGATCCATTGTCATCTCAGTTGCAATTCCGCCATTAGGTAAATTAATCATAATTAATTACTTCTTATTCTCGAGTTCCTTGTGCTTCATGGCTCTAATCTTGCATGAAAGACCATACAGGTTAATGAAGCCTTCTGCATCATGGTGATCATACATGTCGCCTGTTGTAAATGAAGCAATTGACTCGTTATAAAGTGAATATGGAGAAGTTGTTCCGGCCTTAATGATGTTGCCCTTGTAAAGCTTGAACTTAACTTCACCTGTAACATACTGCTGTGTTGACTCAACGAAAGCCTGAAGAGCTTCACGAAGAGGAGTGAACCACTTACCTTCGTAAACTACATCTGCAAGCTTGTTGCCGATGTTCTTCTTAACTGCATATGTGTCACGGTCAAGAATAAGTTCCTCAAGCTGCTGATGAGCTTCCATAAGGATTGTTCCGCCAGGTGTCTCATATACACCACGAGACTTCATGCCAACAACACGGTTCTCTACGATATCAATGATACCGATACCATGCTTGCCACCGAGCTTGTTAAGTGTACGGATGATATCAGCAACCTTCATCTTCTCACCGTTAACTGATGTAGGAACACCCTTTTCAAATGTCATAGTAACATATTCGCCTTCATCAGGAGCTTCTTCAGGGCTGTTGCCAAGTACAAGCAGGTGCTTGTAGTTAGGCTCATTGGCAGGATCCTCAAGCTCAAGACCTTCGTGGCTGATATGCCATAAGTTACGGTCACGGCTGTAGCTGTTATCAGCTGAGAATGGAAGATTAATTCCATGCTGTCTGCAGTACTCAATCTCATCTTCACGTGACTTAAGAGTCCACTTATCATTTCTCCAAGGAGCGATAATCTTGATATCAGGAGCGAGAGCCTTAATTGCAAGCTCAAAACGAACCTGATCGTTACCCTTACCTGTTGCACCATGGCAGATGGCAGAAGCACCTTCCTTACGTGCAATCTCAACGAGTCTCTTGGCAATTGCAGGTCTTGCCATTGAAGTACCAAGAAGATACTTATCCTCATATACGGCATGTGCCTGAACACATGGAACTATGTAATCTTCTGCAAATGTGTCAGTAAGATCTTCAATGTAAAGCTTTGAAGCACCACAGCTCTTAGCTCTTTCATCAAGTCCGTTAAGTTCCTCTTCCTGTCCGCAGTCAGCGCAGACGCAGATAACTTCGTAATCAAAATTTTCCTTAAGCCATGGAATGATGGCTGTGGTATCAAGACCACCTGAGTAAGCAAGAATAACTTTCTCTTTCATTATGATATCCTCCATATGTATGCTGCCTGTGGCAGCGTTGTTTAAAACTAGAATCTAATATACAACATTATTTTTGTAAATGCAACATATAAAAATGAATAATATGCAAAAAATATGAATAAATATAAAAATTATTGCAAAAACCTCTTTACAATAAGTAAAAAGAGTAGTATTGTATCTAAAGTACTTAATTTGAAAACCTTATATGAAAGGAACGATGAGACAATGATTAAAGTCGGAATTATCGGTGCTACAGGATATGCAGGCAATGAATTGGTAAGGCTGCTCCTCGGACATAGCGAAGCACAGATTGAATGGTTTGGTTCAAGAAGTTATATTGACCAGAAATATGCAGATATATACAGAAATGTATTTCAGCTTGTTGATGCTAAGTGCATGGACGACAATATGGAGGAACTTGCTGACAGAGTGGATGTGATATTTACTGCCACACCGCAGGGTCTTTGTGCATCACTCGTTAATGATAAGATTCTTTCTAAGGTGAAGATAGTCGACCTGAGTGCTGACTTCAGGCTCAAGAATGTAGATGTATATGAGCAGTGGTATAAGATAGAACATAAGAGTCCTCAGTACATAGATGAAGCTGTATACGGACTCTGTGAGATAAACAGGAATAAGATAACAAAGGATACAAGAATTGTTGCTAATCCGGGATGCTACACAACGTGTTCCATACTTACAATATATCCTTTAGTTAAGGAAGGAATAATTGACCCGGATTCGATTATAATAGATGCAAAGTCAGGAACGTCAGGGGCAGGAAGAGGTGCCAAGGTTGCCAATCTGTTCTGCGAGGTTAATGAGAGCATGAAGGCATACGGAGTAGGTACTCACAGACATACTCCTGAGATTGAGGAACAGCTTGGTTATGCAGCAGGCAAGGATATAAAGCTTATATTCACACCGCACCTTGTTCCTATGAACAGAGGAATACTTGTTACATCATATGCTGACCTTAAGAAGGATGTAACTTATGAAGAGGTTAAGGCGGCATATGACAAGTACTATAAGGATGAGTATTTTGTGAGAGTGCTCGATAAGGATGTCTGCCCTGAGACAAGATGGGTAGAAGGCAGTAATTATGTTGATGTCAACTTTAAGATAGAGCCGAGAACAAACAGAATTATAATGATGGGCGCACTTGATAATCTTGTTAAGGGTGCAGCGGGTCAGGCAGTACAGAACATGAACCTCCTGTTTGGTCTTCCTGAGAATACGGGACTTAAGCAGGTTCCAATGTTCCCATAATAATTTTTATTTGTTTAATGTTTAAATGTTTAACGGAGGAATCATACTATGGAGATTATAAATGGCGGAGTTACCGCAGCTAAGGGCTTTCTTGCAACAGGAATAAATGTAGGTATTAAGAATAATGTAAAAAAAGATATGGCAATGGTGTTCTCAAGGACAGCTTGCGTCACAGCGGGAACATTTACAACTAACAAGGTATATGCGGCACCGGTCAAGTGGGACCGCAGCGTTGTATATAATTCAGAATATGCGCAGGCAGTTGTCATTAACAGCGGTGTAGCCAATGCCTGTACAGGCGAGGAAGGACTTAATAACTGTAAGGCACTTGCTGCTAAGGCAGGACAGGAGCTTTCAATCCCGGCCGATTCAGTACTCATAGCATCCACAGGTGTAATCGGCAAGCAGCTTCCGATGGATATAATGCTTGGAGGAATAAGCAGGCTTAAGGGACTGCTTGGTGAAGAGCTTACAGACGGAGAGCTTGCAGCAGAGGCAATTATGACAACAGATACGGTTAAGAAGCAGGCTGCTGTTACATTTGATGTTGCCGGAACTAAAGTTACAATGGGTGGCATGTGCAAGGGCTCAGGAATGATTCATCCTAATATGGCAACAATGCTGGGATTTATCACTACAGACTTAAAGATTGAAAAGAGTGTTCTTCAGAAAGCACTTTCGGCAATTATTGCAGATACATTTAATATGATATCAGTTGACGGTGATACATCAACTAACGATACGGTCCTTGTCCTTGCTAATGGCGAGGCAGGCAATGCAGAGATTACTTCAGAGAACAGCGAAGGCTACAAGGAGTTCTACGAAGCACTTCTTTGCATCTGTACGGAGCTTGCCAAGAAGATTGCAGGCGATGGCGAAGGAGCAACGTGTCTGTTTGAGGTTAAGGTAATCAATGCATCGGACAAGGAGCAGGCGAAGATTCTCAGCAAGTCAATAGTTACATCAAGCCTTACAAAGGCAGCGATATTCGGACATGATGCCAACTGGGGAAGGATTCTCTGTGCAATGGGCTATTCTTCAGCTGACTTTGACCCTGAGAAGGTTGATATTTACTTTGAGAGCAGTGCAGGCAGGATTAAGATTGTTGAGAACGGAACTGCAACTGACTACAGCGAGGATGAGGCAACTAAGATTCTTTCGCAGAGTCCGGTGACAGCAATTGCAGATGTTAAGATGGGCAATGAGGCAGCAACAGCATGGGGCTGCGACCTTACGTTTGATTATGTTAAGATTAATGCAGATTACAGAAGTTAAGGAGAATAGAGATGCCGGTTAATATTGATGAAGAATTAAAAAAAGCAGAAGTGCTTATTGAGGCGCTTCCTTATATACAGAAGTTCAATCGTAAGATTATCGTTGTCAAGTACGGCGGAAGTGCCATGGTTGACGAGGAACTTAAAAGAAAGGTTATTGAGGATGTAGTACTTCTTAAGCTTGTTGGTTTCAAGCCGATAATAGTTCATGGCGGCGGCAAGGAGATAAGCAGCTGGGTTAAAAAATCAGGAATGGAGCCAAAGTTCGTGAACGGGCTGCGCGTTACTGACGAACCTACAATGGAGATTGCAGAGATGGTTCTCAATAAGGTGAATAAAAGCCTTGTATCAATGATTCAGGATCTTGGCGTTAAGGCATGCGGTATAAGCGGCAAGGACGGCGGCATGCTTCATGTTAAGAAAAAGCTTTCGGCAGGAGAAGATATCGGATATGTAGGCGATGTAGACGATGTTAATCCTGAGATAATTCATGCGCTCCTTAAGGATGATTTCCTTCCTGTCATATGCCCGATAGGATTCGGCAGTGACCATCACGCATACAATATCAATGCTGATGATGCAGCGTGTGCAATCGCAAGAGCGGTAGATGCGGAAAAGCTTGCATTCCTTACGGATACAGAGGGTGTATTCAGGGATTTCGAGGATAAGAACTCACTTATATCTGAACTTACAACAGCGGAGGCAAGAAAACTTCTTGCGGGCGGAACAATCGGCGGCGGAATGCTTCCTAAGCTCAATAACTGTATTGATGCAGTTGAAAATGGCGTATCAAGGGTGCATATTCTTGACGGCAGAATACCTCACTGTCTGCTCCTTGAAATATTTACCAATAAGGGTGTTGGTACTGCAATTCTCGGAGAAGATGCAGAACACTTTTACAACACAAATATCTGATATAATAGCCATGCGATGCATGACAGAACGGAGATGACAGATGAATACACAGGAAATAATCACAACAGCAGAGGAACACCTTTTCCATACATATAACAGGTATCAGATTTCTCTCGACAGAGGAGAGGGAGTGCATCTGTATGATGCTGATGGTAAGGAATATGTTGATTTTGGTGCCGGAATAGCAGTATTTGCTCTTGGATATAATAACAAGGAATATAACGATGCACTTAAGGCACAGATAGATAAGCTTATCCATACATCAAACTATTTCTATAACGAGCCGGCAGCTAAGGCAGCTAAGGCTATAACCGAAGTATCGGGAATGGACAGGGTATTCTTCACAAACAGCGGTACTGAGGCAATTGAAGGTGCAATTAAGCTCGCTAAGAAGTATGCATATCTCAAGGATGGCTCAACAGACCACGAGATTATTGCAATGCAGCATTCATTCCACGGAAGAAGTATGGGCGCTCTTGCCGTAACAGGCAACAGGCATTATCAGGAAGCATTCGGACCGATGATTCCGGGAATAAAGTTTGCACAGTACAATAACCTTGCCAGCGTTGAAGAACTCGTTAATGATAAGACATGTGCAATCATCTTTGAGACAGTTCAGGGTGAGGGCGGTATATATCCTGCAAAGCCTGAATTTATTAAGGGTGTAAGAAAGCTCTGCGATGAGAAGGGAATACTGCTTATCCTTGATGAGATTCAGTGTGGTATGGGACGTACAGGTACAATGTTTGCATATGAGCAGTATGGCGTTAAGCCGGATATCCTTACGGTTGCCAAGGCTCTTGGCTGTGGTGTGCCTGTAGGCGCATTCCTTGCCAGGGAAGAGGTTGCCAAGGCGCTTGTTCCGGGTGACCACGGAACTACATACGGAGGCAATCCGCTGGCATGTGCCGCAGCAGTTAAGGTCCTTGAGCTTTTCAAGAAGCAGAATGTGCTCGATAATGTTAAGAAGGTATCAGCTTATCTTGAGAAAAAGCTTGATGAGATAGTTGCTGAATATGATTATGTTGTTGAGAGGCGGGGACTTGGACTTATGCAGGGCCTTGAGATTAATACGGATGTTAAGGATCTCAAGAAGGTAATTGCAGCATGTCTTGATAACGGTCTGATTCTATTTACCGCAGGGACTAATGTAATACGTTTTGTTCCGCCGCTTGTAATATCAGAGGCTGATGTTGACGAGATGATAACAAAGCTTAAGAAAGCATTAGCATAAATATAATGAGGATTTGTATGACTTTAAAAAAATATTTTAAGAAATTTGCAGCATTGGGACTTGCAGTCTCAATGCTTGCTTCGGTTACGGCATGCTCGGGCAATTCAGATAAGACAACACCTGAGGTTGAACTTGAGGAGGATGTTAACGTTAATCTCTGGTACTCAGATGACAGGTATACGGGTTATTTTGAGGAATGTGCCAGAAGATATCATGAGTCCAATGCACATGTTACGGTTATGCTTAATCTTGTTGAAGATGAGAATTACCTCGATGATGTATATAATTCATGTATAAAGTCAGATGATGGTGCGGACATATTCATGATGTCATCGGATGACGTGCAGAAAGCCTATCTGATGGGACTTATGAGTGCCAATACTCTGTACCCTGAGACATTTAATGAAGATGTATACGGCAGGGCGGCGATAGCAGCTTCAACATACAGTGACAGGCTTCTTGGATATCCGCTGACATTTGAGACAAGCGTTATGGTATATAACAAAAAGTTTGCAACGCCATTTAAGACATTTGAGGAGATAACAGGCTTCAGTGATAATTTCCAGCATACGGACGAGAATGAAGCCGTAACACAGATTATCGGATGGGATGTGTCGGATGTAAGTCTTAACTATGCATTCCTTGGTGAATATATGAATGTCGGAGGCGATAATGCTGATGATGTTACAAAGACATATCTTCAGGATGACAACATTAAAGCAGCAGCGCAGGCATATCTTCAGTTCAAGGATTCTTACGGAATTGTAAGAGACAACCCTAAGTACAGTGATTATATCAGGAAGTTTACGGAAGGGTCACTTCTTTATACAATTGTCAATACAAGTGATCTTTCATCGATAGCTGCATCAGGAATTGATTACGGAATTATGCAGATTCCTGATTATAATTCTACACTTAAGACAAGAGCAATGTCTAAGACATATATGCTTGCGGTTACGCCATATGCGTCTAATTCAAGAATTGCGGCAAGTGTTGCCAGGATGTTTACATACGATTATGCAGATGAGCTTATCAGCCTGTCATCTATGCCGGCGGCAAGAGGTGACATACCTGACCACCCTGAACAGTATAATGCACTGCATTCCGTGTATGCGGGTACAGCTCTTAAGGCAAGATACATGGAAGCAGGCGACTATTATCTCAAGCTTGAGATAATGCTTCATCAGATATGGGACAAGACGGCATCGGTTGGTGACGCATATATACAGTTCAAAGATTATGTGACTACAACAATGAATCTTACCAATAAGACGCAGACAGCAAAGTAGCGTATGAATGAATAAAACCTGTCATGGCGGGCATCCTTAATGTATAAATTAAAGTTTATACCGGGAGGCGGCTATGACAGGTTTTTTGATTGCAATGATATCAGGTGCGCTCATGAGTATTCAGGGCGTTTTTAATACGGATGTTACTAAGAGCAGCAGCATATGGGTTGCGGCGGGTTTTGTCCAGCTTACGGCACTTGCAATGTGCGTAGTGATGTGGTTCGTGACCGGGCGTCCGGACGTGATGGCACTTTTTTCAGTAGAGCGTAAATATGCGCTCCTCGGTGGCGTTATAGGTGCGTTTATCACATATACAGTTGTCAGGAGCATGTCATCACTCGGAACCGCCAAGGCATCCCTTACCATTGTTGTCACACAGGTGGCGGCAGCCTATTTAATAGAGCTTTTCGGACTGTTCGGAAGCGAAAAGTCGGATTTCTCATGGGGAAAGTTCATCGGGCTTGCAATTGCCATTGTGGGGCTTGTGGTGTTCAATATGGTGGGACAGGATGCGTGAATGGGGAAGTTGGATTGATGCTGTAAAAAAATTACGGCATCCTATTGAAAAAATATATGTCAGCAAGTATACTATTTATATATATGAAGAATCTTGAAAGGGGGAAATCTTCGTGTTAAAAAAATTCTGTTTAAAGAATTATAAGACATTTAAAAATGAAATAGTTATAGATTTCTCTAATATTGCAGGATATCAGTTCAGCACAGATTGTATCAGTAATGGCTTGATAAGCAAGATGCTTATATATGGGCGTAATGCAACCGGCAAAACTAATCTTGGACGTGCAATTACTGACATATGTGGGACTGTATTTGGCTCAGTACGGTTTGAGAGAGAGGGGATATTTCTGAATGCTGATTCTGATGAGGAAGCGGCAGAGTTTATATATGAATTTATCTTTGGCGAAGATGATGTTATATATAAATATAAAAGGAAATCGCCTCAGGAGCTTAAAGATGAAGAATTAATAGTTAATGGCAACAGCATTTTTAGATGTGACTTTAAAAATGATACATACAACTTTGATAATTTACTCTATATCAATGCTGAGACTGCCAGGGTAGACAGATATATGCAGATGCTCCGTACAGAAGATGCAGATGATGAGTTACATGACTCACAGCTGCCGTTTTTCAGATGGCTTGCCAATAATAGTGCATTTGATAATGACTCACCGCTTATTAAGCTATTGTCATATGTACGAAGAATGAACATGGTAACAGTAAGCAATGCGATAATGGCAAAACCGAGACAGTATAATGAGAACTTTTTTGATTCTTTGGATAATGAAAAGAAGTTACAGGATTTTGAAGATTTTCTTAATATAATGGGAATTGAATGCCGGCTTGTAATAAAGAGGCTTCCGGATGGACAGAGACAGTTATATTTTAGACATCACAGGCTTGTACCATTCTATGAAACGGCATCAAGCGGAACACTTGCACTTGTACATTTGTACAGGAGGCTTATTCCGAGAGATTGGGAACCGTCATTTATATATCTTGATGAGTTTGATGCATTTTACCATTACGAGATGGCTGAAAATGTCATGAAATTTTTAAAAAGCAGATATCCTGAAAGTCAGATAATCATGACATCACACAACACTAATCTTATGACAAACAGGCTTATGAGACCGGACTGCCTTTTTATTCTGTCAAGAAGCGGTTCACTGACATCATTATGCAATGCAACACCGAGGGAATTAAGAGAAGGTCACAATCTTGAGAAGATGTACATAAGTGGGGAATTTGAAAAGTATGAATGATTATGAAGAGGGGCGTAAAAGGGGTAGGAGCCTTTTGGTTGTAGAAGGGGAACATGAAAAAGACAGGCTTTTCTGGCTGATTCTAAGATGCTTTCCTGAAATTGAAATCGATGAAGGTAACATATGGGTATATCATACGAATATTTATATTTTGTATGATGACATAGTAAGGGAATATGGAGAAGACTGGTTTGAATATCGTGAAGATATCGACCTGCCATTTGTTATTAGTAAAAAACAGGAAATAGAGAATGTCTGCTATAAGTCGGATTTTACCAATATAGTCCTTGTGTTTGATTATGAGCGCCATGACCCTAATTTTACAGAGGCTAAGATTATGAGTATGCAACAGACGTTTACAGATTCAACAGATATGGGAATGCTTTATATAAATTATCCAATGATTGAATCATATCAGCATCTGAAAAACCTGCCGGATTCAGAATATATTAACAGGACTGTAAGTGCATCAATTAATGCTGGGGCAATATATAAAAATACAGTAAAGAAAAACAGCGTTATAGCTCCTATGGTGGATTATCCGCACAGACTTGAGGATTTACTCAGTAACAGATTCGTGATAGATAATCCGGTAATAAGAATGAAATGCTGTGAAAGAATACTTACATTAAACTCTGTTGGAGATATAGAAACAGAGGTCGAATGTATAATAAATAATATTATGGATAGCAAAAAAGCACTGACAGCAAAATATCAGCTTATTGATTGGATTCACAAGCAGCACTATGCAGAACATGGATTAACATATTGGCAATATATGAGAAATGTGCTTAGGAAGATAGCTGTTTACAATATATTAAAAGCGGATTATATACAGAATGAAACTAAAAATACAGATGAAGATGATAACAGTTACCGTAGGCATTATGAAAATATAGACTTTTTGAACATTCTCAATATACAGAATGAACTAAGCAGAGACAGGCAGAATGGCTATATATGGGTGCTTAATACATGCATAATGTATATTGCAGAGTATAATTTCAGATTAATAGAACAGGAAAAAGGAGACAACCAATGACAGACGCATACATAACACTTAAAAAAGGCGGCGGAAGGACACTTAAGGCCGGCGGAGCATGGATATACGATAATGAGATTGATTCGGTTACGGGAGATGTAGCTGACGGGGAGCTGGTTCATGTACATGATTTCGACGGATATTATATGGGAATCGGATTCATCAACCGCAAATCTAAGATTACAGTGAGGATGATGTCCAGAGTAAAGGGAACGCAGATTGATGATGCATTTATAAAAATGCGCGTAAAGAATGCAATTGATTACAGAATGGCGGTCATTAAGGAAGAGGACAGGTCAGCGTTCAGGGTTATATTCGGTGAGGCAGACTGGCTTCCGGGAATAGTGATTGACAAGTTCTCTGATATACTTGTTGTTCAGTCACTTGCACTCGGAATTGACAATTTTAAGCTTAAGATTGTGGAATTTGCCAGAGAAATACTCGGTGAGTACGGCTATAATATCAGGGGCGTGTATGAGCGAAGTGATGCCAAGGTCAGAGATCTTGAGGGAATGCCGAGGATAAAGGGATTTATCGGGGATGAATTCGAGACTAAGGTTCAGATTGAGGAAAATGGTGTCAGATACATAGTGGATGTTCAGGACGGACAGAAGACGGGATTTTTCCTTGACCAGAAGTATAACAGGGCTTCAATCAGACCTATATGCAAGGGCGCGAGAGTCCTTGACTGCTTTACACATACAGGCTCATTTGCACTTAATGCGGGAATGGCAGGAGCACGCGAGGTAACAGGCGTTGATGCGTCTGAGCTTGCAGTTAACCAGGCAGCTGAGAATGCGAAACTTAACGGAATAGATGATATAGTTAAGTTTGAGTGCAGGGATGTATTTGAACTTCTCCCTGAGCTTGAGAAGAAGGGGGAGAAGTTCGATGTCGTAATCCTTGACCCTCCTGCATTTACAAAGTCGCGTGAATCAGTTAAGAAGGCAGTAAGAGGATACCGTGAGATTAATCTTCGCGCAATGAAGCTTGTAAAGGACGGCGGCTTCCTTGCTACATGTTCATGCTCACATTTTATGGAGCCTGAGCTTTTCACAAAGACAATCGGAGAAGCTGCGCATGACGTACATAAGCGTCTGCGTCAGGTTGAATACAGAACGCAGTGCAGTGACCACCCGATACTGTGGGCGGCTGATGAGTCGCTGTATCTTAAATTTTACATCTTCCAGGTGGTTGAGGAAAAGTGACGGATTGAAAGTGGCGTAACTGCTTGATTTACAAGGGTTGGAAGGTGCTTAGTGATTAGTTTGCAAACCTCGTAAAGTATCGCAAAATATCGTATCACAGTGGTATAAAGTGGTAAGAAAAGTGGTAAGTCTGAGTGGTAAGCACCTGAAATGTAATGAATGGTAACTATGAAATGATACTGATACCGGAGAAGATTATATGTTCGCTCTTCATAATACGGAAATTTGTAGTATAGATGTAGCGTTTTGTGGTATACTATAGAAGAACAAATACCTTTCTGTGAAAGGGAAAGGAGAAAGGATACGCGTATGACAGTTGATAGAAGAGTAAGCAGTATTGAATCCAGCTTCAAAATGGAAAGCATGCCATTTGATGCAGAATGTCGTCAAAGAGTAAGAAATGTCTTAGCCAAGAAAGTTTCTGCAGCAGATGCAATTACAGAATTAAATAAGAAATACAGAGTATCCAAGAAGCAGGTTGAAGGATCAAGAGTATGATTATTTCTATGAGGATGAACAGGATGCCAAGTACTGTTATCCGGGAACAAATGTATTAAAGAATAAACTGGATATAAGAGATTTAGATACATTGCATGAGGCTGAAAGAGATTATTCAGCGGTGCGTCAGGCAGAACTTGTAGGTCAAGGCGTTACTGGAGATTTCTCTTTTAAGCATCTTTGTTCTATACATAAGCATTTATTCAGTGATGTATATTCTTGGGCGGGCAAGACGAGAACGGTTGATATTTCCAAAGGAACCGTTTTCTGTTTGGTGCAGTTTATCGAAAGCCAGTTTGATGATTTGTATCGTAAGCTGAAAAAGGAAAATTTCTTAGCTGACATAACCGATAAGGAAGAAATGAGCGAGAGACTAGCCTATTACCTGGGTGAGATTAATATGATCCATCCGTTTAGAGAAGGTAATGGAAGGACTCAGAGAATATACATTGAGCAGTTATGCTTGAACAATGGTAGATTTGAAATTGATTTTACCGATGTTTCAAAAGAAGAGATGATAGCCGCCAGTGTCAGATCGGCAAATGCCAGCAACGATATGCTGGAAAAATTGATTAGTAGTTGTCTTGTTGAAAAATAGTTTTAGAGAAGAATGTACGTTCCGCTTTGAGTGCAAAAAGTGATTTATGAATTGACGATGAGTTAACGACAGACTAACAATAGACTAACGATGGACTAACAAGAAACTAACGACAGACTAACAACGATATAATTGTAATGCCAAAACAGATATGATATTATTATCATGGATTTGGTAGGACAAAGCGATCAATCATTTGTGTCCACAAAAGACTACTATTTTATTACAAAAAACTACTATTTTACTACGGTTTCAATACTTGTGTCGGCGAAACAGGTGTGCTATCATTATAGTGACGAAAAAAACTAATAAATTTACGTATAAAACAGTAAAAAACTAATATATAGCCACTTCTATTTTTATTGTGGTTGTAGTAAGATTATTATGGCAATCGAAACAGAGATGTTCCGGTTGCTTTTTTTATGCCATGGAAAGGGGGTGAACTTGATGGAGTTATCTATGGGAGAGAAGGAACTGTTGGTTATGTTTGGAAGTGAGAGAAGACTTGATACGCATAAGCGCTTGCAAAACGCTATTCCCTATATGACAGATTCTCTGTATAAGGTGTCTGCTACTGCTTTATGGAATAAGCTATACAACAACATAAGCGATAGCCAATACGTGCTTATGTATTGGCGTACACAAGTAGAACTGTCTGGCATTCGTTATTCCGGGGATGCAGCATGAATTATTTAAGGATTCATGATATAGTATGAGACTTTTTATGATTATTGATTTATATGTGGGCTACAAGAAAGCATATTGCTATGGTGTAGAAAAAGGTGAAAATAGTGTAATTATTGTAATAGAGAGTGAAGTATGATATTTTATAAGAAATCAACAAATCGATATTTTGAGGTGATTGACTATGAATGAGGAAAATATGCAAAATATATCAACAATATTATTGGATATGTATGGTGTTATTATAGAGGAGAGCAAAGGAAACTTTATACCCTATACATATGAACATTTCAATGAAATAGAACATGAAAGGTTGACGAAACAGTTTAGGCAGGAGCAGTTATTTACAAAAGCAGGAAATGGTGAAATTTCATCAGATATGTTTTTGACTTTATTAGGCTATGAAAATCCACAGTATCATATGACAAATTATTTAAAAAATTATTTAACATTAGATAGTGCTTTCGTAACTTTTGCTGAAAAATATTATAAATCAATTGATTTTGTACTTCTTTCAAACGATGTTTCAGAATGGAGTGCTTTTATTACTGATTATTATAAATTGGATAAATATTTCAAAGACAAAATTGTTAGCGGAGATGTAAAATGCCGCAAACCCGATAAACAAATATTTGAAATAGCATTAGAAAAAATAAACAAAAAGCCCTCTGAATGTATATTTGTTGACAATAGCGTGGCAAACTTAAATGTATCAAAAGAAATAGGGATTTGTCCAATATTATTTAACAGGGACAATGTTGAATATACAGGGATAACCGTTAATACATTTGAGGAATTAGCAGATATATTAAATGATTTTAATTTGTAAGGGGAATGCACTAAGTATTTAGGAATCTAAGTGCTTTTCTTCTATTATAGTCACAACGCCAAGGCAGAAAAAGGGATATAAAAGCCGCAGAGTTTTTTTCGCAAGAGATTCATTTGGAGAAGCAATGTCTCCATATCTGTCAGCATCATTCAGTTATGTATACAGTCCGCACAGAAGTTGCATGACAAAGACAATGATAGAAGAACAGAATCCGGATATTTTCATATATGAATTTGTTGAGAGAGCAGGCTTTGATGTAAATGCAGATACATGGGCAGAATAAAGCATTGTATAATTATTTGTAAAGATTACCGGCGGACTTTAGTAAAAAGGAGGTATTGAATAATGCTGTTATTACAAAATGTATTGTACTGTCTTTTTGTTTATTTTACTTGTAAAATGTGCCGTGAGGGACAATGGAATTAACTGTCTGTATTTTTATCCGAAGGAATACATAGAAGAGGCTCACAAAAGAGGAATTGCGGATAAAGATGCTGTTATGAAAAAAGGAAAGCGCTTTATGATACCTTTCTGCATAATCATATTTACTGCATTAGCGTTGATTATTGCCGTATGGAATCATGTGACGGATTTCAAGACAGCATATCTTCAGGCATATCTTTTCCTTGTGGTGATGAACTGGTTTGAAGGAATTGTGCTGGTTGGCGGGATGTGATTAATATATGACAAAATCATTTACACAAAAAAGATAAGGAGATTCCATTGGCATACAGTGAATTAGTAAAAAACTTCAACAGAATCCGTGATTATATGCGTGGATGTATACGGATTTAAGAGCCGGGATGAGTACAACAGTAAAAGTGCAAGGTCATATGATGATGAGCGGAGGCGTCTTGAAAGCTGGCTTGGGGATTATATGCAATTTCGTAAGAGTGCAGAAGGAAAGAATGTATTTATCTCGATAGACAGCAGGATGTCACGTCATAATCCGCTGTACAGGGCATGGAAGACAAAAAGCTTTACGGATGGCGATATTACGCTGCATTTTATCCTGTTTGACATACTTTATGATGAGAAGGTATGTCTTTCGTTGGGTGAAATAACAGAAAAAATTGATGAGTATCTGGCACATTTTAAGAAACCGAGAATGTTTGATGAGTCTACAGTTCGCAAGAAGCTTAAAGAATATGTGGGTGAGGGGATAATCATAGCCGGGAAGCGCGGAAAATCAGTTTATTACAGAAGAGCCTCACAAGGACATATTCTGGGAAAGGATGTATTGGATTATTATTCCGAGACTGCTCCGTGTGGAGTGATAGGCTCATTTCTTGATGATTACCTGCATGACGTTGAACTGTGCCAGCAGTTTGCAAGACGCAACAGAGAGCGGATTGCAGAGGTCATACTTGAGAGAACGGGCATGGCCGCAGAAGAAGCGTTTCATACGATTCACAATTATATAGATACTGAGGAGATGATTCTGAGAAAGGGAGCAATAGCGGCACATGAGGGCGAAAAGGTGCTTATTCCGATAAATATGCGTGACGGCTCCGTAATTGCCATAGGTAAGAGCAATCATGACTGGAATTATTCAGCACCGCACGGAGCAGGACGTATTATGTCACGTGCAAAAGCCAAACAGATTCTTGATATGAATGAGTACAGGGCTGCAATGCAGGGAATCTATACAACCTCGGTTAACGAGAATACTATTGATGAGGCACCGATGGCATATAAGTCACTTGAGGATATCATTGATGTAATAAAGGAATCAGTTGATGTAATCGAGGTTATTAAGCCGGTATATAATTTTAAGGCATCGGGAGATGATGAGCCCTGGATGAAAAAGAAGCAGAAGGTAGAGGATAAAAAGGATATTGATGTGCTATAGCTAAAAACTATACCCAATATTATATTTTACATATTTTACAATGACGCTGTAATGACCCTATAATTAATCCACACTCGCAGAACAACAATACAGCAGAGATAAGGAGATAATTATATGAGTACATTACACGCACCATTCCGCTATGATTATGTAGGAAGCTTCCTCCGCCCGGAGAAGCTTAAGAAAGCAAGAGCAGAATTTGATAAAGGGACTATAACAGGAGAAGAGCTTACTAATGTTGAGGATGAATGCATCAGGGAGCTTGTCGTAAAGCAGAAGAAGGCAGGATATCATGTGATTACTGACGGTGAGTTCCGCCGTGCCACATGGCATCTGGATTTTATGTGGGGACTTAACGGAATTGAACATAAGAAGACAGTTGCCGGCAATACGACATTTGACGGTGAGGCAGCAATGATAGATGATACATTCATGACAGGAAGAATATCAGTTGACAGACACCCGTTTGTTGAGCATTTCAGATTTGTAAAGGCACTTGAGGATGAGAATACGGTTGCAAAGCAGACAATGCCTTCACCGGGACAGGTGTATGCATTCTTTTCCGGAGCAGAGCTTAAAGAAAAGACATTGGAATTCTATGATTCGCTTGAGCAGTTTGCTGATGATATTGTAAATGTTTACGTCAGGATTATACATGACCTTTATGAAGCAGGCTGCCGCAATGTGCAGCTTGATGATTGTGTATGGGGCGGACTCGTTAATAAAGAGATGGCGCTTTCACTCACGGGCGAGAAGGAGGAAGACCTCCCGAAGCTTATGGATCTGCTTGTAGACATCAATAACAGGGTAATAGCTTCAAAGCCTTCAGATATGACAATAACAAGCCATGTGTGCCGCGGTAATTATCATTCAACGTATTTTTCGTCGGGAGCATATGATACGGTTGCCGAACCGCTTTTTGGAAGAGAGAACATCGATGCATATTATCTTGAATATGATGATGAGCGTTCAGGCGGTTTTGAACCGTTAAAATATGTAACAGGCAATAAGAAAGTTGTGCTCGGGCTTATCACAACCAAATTCCCTCAGCTTGAGGATAAGGAGACTGTTAAGGCGCGTATATATGAGGCAGCACAATATGTTCCGCTTGACCGTCTGTATCTCAGCCCACAATGTGGTTTCGCATCATGTGAGATTGGTAATAAGATTACTGAGGATGAGCAGTGGGCTAAGCTTGCACTTGTTAAAGAGATTGCAGAGGAAGTCTGGGGGTAACATCCTGCTGTAAGTTCTCAATCTGCACATTTGGTACAATTAAACCGCTTGACATTTTGCCATTGCAAATGCACAATAAATGTATCGGCCGGGGTCAGAAGGACTGTGAAAAGCCTGTGACCCCGGCATTATTATTTGTACACTAACCTGTGGTGCCCCGATGAACGGGCGGGAATGGAGTTTAATATGAATCTTGATGAGATGCTTGCACAGAGCGGTATAAGTGATGGCAGATCCGGAGATATCAAATCCGGATTTGCTGCTATAATAGGAAGACCTAATGTAGGTAAGTCAACACTGATGAACAGAATTATAGGGCAGAAGATAGCGATTACGTCGAATAAGCCACAGACCACACGTAACAGAATACAGACTGTCTATACAGATGACAGGGGACAGATAGTATTTCTTGATACGCCGGGTATACACAAGGCTAAGAATAAGCTCGGCGAATATATGGTGGGAGCGGCAGAAAAGACGATTGACGAGGTCGACCTTGTGCTCTGGCTTGTTGAACCAAGCTCATTTATCGGTGCGGGAGATGAGCATATACTTGAGAAGCTTTCCAGGGTAAAGTCACCGGTTGTACTCGTTATTAATAAGATAGATACAATTAAGAAGGAAGAAGTGCTTCCGGTAATTGCAGAATATAAGAATAAGATGGATTTTGCCGAGATAGTTCCGATATCTGCGTATGACGGAACAGGAACAGACGACCTCGTTGATGTCATTTTCAAATACATGCCTTACGGTCCTATGTTCTATGACGAGGATACGGTTACAGACCAGCCTATGCGCCAGATTGTAGCTGAGATTGTCAGGGAGAAGGCGCTTCATGCATTGGATGAGGAGGTTCCTCACGGAATTGCGGTTGTGATAGACAGCATGAAGAAGCGTAAGGGTAAGAAAATTACTGATATTGATGCGACTATCATATGTGAGAGAGAGTCACATAAGGGCATTATAATAGGTAAGGGAGGCTCAATGCTTAAGAAGATAGGAACCAATGCGAGGTTCGAGATTGAGAAGCTCCTTGAACAGAAGGTCAACCTTAAGCTGTTTGTAAAGGTTAAGAAGGAGTGGCGCGACAGTGATTTCCTTCTTAAGAATTTTGGCTATGATGCCAAGAATGATTTTAAATAATACCGGTATCTGATATGGGAAATATTATAATGGCATCGGGGATGGTACTTTCCTCGATGCCTGTTGGTGAATTTGACAGAAGAATAGTGCTGCTTACAAAAGAAAGAGGCAAGATTGCGGCATTTGCCAAAGGGGCAAGGAGGATGAATTCTCCGCTGATGGGAGTTACACAGCCGTTTGCATTCGGTAAGTTTGAGCTTTATGAGGGAAGAACGTCATATGATATAAGAAGGGCTGACATATCGAATTATTTTACGGAAGTGTCATCTGACCTTGATGCAATATGTTATGCGTGTTATTTTGCTGAGCTTGCCGATTATTACGGCAGGGAGAATCTTGATGCATCGCAGATTCTCAATCTTTTGTATATGACGCTCAGGGCGCTGGCTAATGATAATATACCTGACGAGCTTATCAGATATATATATGAGATAAAGCTTATCAGCATTAATGGGGAATGTCCTAATATGTTTGAATGTGCGGAATGCAGAAAAAGTGAGGGGCTGCACTATTTTTCAATGAGCAGGTTCGGCATAGTATGTGACAGCTGTGTCCGTAATACCGCCGGGGAATGCCTTGAGATAACTGAATCCGCGATGTATACGTTACAGTATATTGTGTCATCGGGAATAGAAAAATTATATACATTTACAGTAAGAGAAGATGTCTTGCGGGAGCTTGCCATGGTTGCGGGGCGTATAAGGTCAAGGGTAATTGACAAAAAGATGAAGTCGCTTGAGATGCTCGAGATGACAAACAGCGTAAATAACAGTGCTGTTGGGATGCATTAAGGGTTGCAATTTGCTTTTTTTATAAGTATAATAATTCATTATAAATCTGAAAGCAAGATGGTGATTACATGACGGAGAATAATGTTATTAAAGTTGACAGTAATGAGAATATTATAAGCGACCCGGCACAGATGCCGCATCATCATGAAGAAGATGAGATATCGCTTGATGCACCGGCGGATTTTACAAGTCCGGATGTGTTGTATGCACAGCTTGTAGACACTATTAAGAAGTATCATCCGTCAACGGACATGTCACAGATTGAAAAAGCATATAAGATTGCCACCAAAGCACATGAGGGGCAGTTCCGTAAGTCGGGTGAACCATATATAATTCACCCTATTTGTGTTGCCATTATTCTTGCTGAACTTGAACTTGATAAGGAATCAATTATTGCCGGACTGCTGCATGATGTTGTCGAAGATACGGTTATGACAACAGATGATATCACAAGAGAGTTCGGAGCGGAAGTCGCATTGCTTGTTGACGGCGTAACTAAGCTGACTCAGCTCAATTACGAGCATGATAAGATAGAGATTCAGGCTGAGAATCTCCGTAAGATGTTTCTTGCAATGGCTAAGGATATCAGAGTAATCATGATAAAGCTTGCCGACAGGCTTCACAATATGAGAACAATGCAGTACCAGTCACCTGCGAAGCAGATAGAGAAGTCCCGTGAGACTATGGAGATATATGCGCCTATAGCACACAGGCTTGGTATATCCAAGATTAAGGTAGAGCTTGATGACCTCTCAATGCAGTATCTTATGCCGGATGTTTATAATGATCTTGTTAAGCAGATTAACATGAACAAAGAGAACCGTGAGGCATTTATCAAGAGCATCATTAAGGAAGTTAAGATGCATATAGAGAATGCCGGTATTGAGGCGGAGATTGACGGACGTGTTAAGCATTTCTTCAGTATATACCGTAAGATGGTCAATCAGAATAAGACGCTTGACCAGATATATGACCTGTTTGCAGTAAGAATCAAGGTTGAGACGGTTAAGGACTGTTATGCGGCGCTCGGTGTTATTCATGAGATGTATAAGCCTATACCGGGACGTTTTAAGGATTATATCGCAATGCCTAAGGAGAACATGTATCAGTCACTCCATACAACGCTGATTGCATCCAACGGACGTCCGTTTGAGATTCAGATAAGAACATATGAGATGCACCGCACGGCTGAATATGGTATTGCGGCACATTGGAAGTATAAGGAAGGTAAGACCGGAGAGTTATACATATGTAATTGCAGCTGTGGAGATGCTTGGAGATAAAATTGAGGATGTAATTTACTCATACAAGGCATGTGGAGAGTGTGGTAAAGATGTCAAGGAAAGAGAAATAACAAGTGTATAGAGGTAAATGAAATCTTTAAAAGTCAGCATAATCAATAAATTCTGGCATGACAGAATAGGGAGGTATAAAATATGCAATTTAAGTGGATAGATTTTTATTCAGAGTTTGCAACTAAACTATTATCGTTCAAAAACGATCGTAAGTTACTTATTGATAAAATAAAGAAAGTTTATAAAGCTATTGATATGAAGGTTCCAAAGTTAGAAAGTGGGGATGAAATTATTGATATAGATCCCTTTACCATTTTTGGTTTATTTAACAAAGGAATCACAAATGCAAATAGAATTGCTATCATTAGAAGTGTTTCAAAAGAGTTTAATATTAAGGCAAGGGTTCCAGACAATTTTGATGGAATTCCGGTTTTGAATAATTTAAAGGCAACTTTCTATGGTTTCAAAGGTAATCGAAAGAAAGATGATATTGATAATATTTGGAATGTGTTTGAGGCGGCACTTGCTTTAGCGGATGAGGACAATGAAGAAAATCGCACTGAGTTTTCAAAATGGTATGATTTAGTTCATGATCAGTTGTGCATTCGTTGGAATTTAACAATGGGACTATATTGGATTCGCCCATATAGT
>ENA-ORNF01000173-ORNF01000173.1-human-gut-metagenome-genome-assembly--contig:-NODE-173-length-64867-cov-6.619669_pt1 | contig 64867 bp, 70 predicted proteins | sample MGYA00242110_ERZ509012 | MGnify/ENA primary metagenome ERZ509012 (study PRJEB26280, sample SAMEA2338714) | human gut metagenome | biome: human gut; feature: human-associated habitat; material: faeces... | reverse complement strand
GATGCTAAATCAATAGTTGAAGACAAGATTAATAATGAAGAAATATATTTAGATTTAACAACTAATTATTATAAAGAAATATTAAATTATAATAGTAAAAATATAAATAATCCACTAAAAGTAATTATTGAATATGACCCCATTACAAGAAAAACAAACATAAAATCAGATGATTTTAATGTTGAGTATAACTATGGTAATACAATTCGTGATTTAGCAAATGACTTTACTAAATTTTGTGAAACTTATCTGGAAGATATGGAAATAGAAGCAGGAAAAGATTTAGAAAACGAAATTGAAGAAGAAAGGGAGATGATATAGTTTGGAAAAACAATATGATGTGTTTTGTAAAATGAAACAAAAAGAAATGTCTAAGGCGATAAGTGATATGACTTATGAGTATATAAATCCAGAGACGAATTACCCAACAGTGGTGCCAGCTTCACATTATGATAAAATATTAGGTTTAGTAAAAGAACAGTTTATTGATGTTGCTATGCAAAACGAATTCTTAAATATAGCATACGATCAATTGAAAAGATTAAAAACACAAGATCCAAAATACTTTTATCAAGCATTGCTTTGCTTAGATATGAACATAAAACCTAATGATTTAAGAACTAATGAAAGACTTGCATTGTCGCTTACTTATGATGAAATAGATAATAAAGAAAGATATTTAATTAGTAAGGATTATTATTCTAATCATAAAGAAGTAATAGATGAAAAAATAAAAGAACTTTTTTTAAAATAATTCAGAATAAAATTTGACAAATGAGCATATAATATATTATAATAAAGTTAGTTATATAACTCAGCAGTATAATACTGTTCCTTATCAGGAGCAATATTGATACCTGCATTATAGAAGACTTTATAAAGTAGCTCATTGCAGCTACTTTTATTTTTTTATAAAAGAAAATGCATTATACTAAAGATAAGTAGCAATACTTATCTTATTTTTTAAGGAGGTAAACATGGCTAAAAGAACTAATTTTGAATCTAATGGAAAAGAATATTTCAGAATAACAAAGACTATTGGTCACAAAGCTGATGGAACACCTATAAGAAAACAATTCTATGGAACAGGAAAAAAAGAAGCTGAGGAAAAAGCCGAAGAATATATAAATAAAATAAAAAATGGTATGTCTTTAGATTTTGAAAACGTAACTGTAGATGAACTAATTTATAAATGGCTATTTCAAATAAAGAAAAATGAAGTTAAGCCATCTTCTTTCCAGTCATATGAAGGAACATATAGAAACTATATAAAAGATTCAGACATATCTGGGTTAAAGGTCTATAATACAAAATCTATTCAAATACAAGAATATTATAATAAACTAGGAAAGAATAAAACATACTCTCAAATAAATAAATTGAATAAGTTGCTAAAACAATTCTTTTCATATGCGGAACGTGAAGGCTTTATACTAAGAAATCCTTGCAACAATATAACTATTCCAAATAAAAGTGTTAAAAAAGGTGTTAAAGCTGATATTGAATATTTTAACGAAGATGAAATAAAACAATTAAAAGAAGCTTTTGCTGGACATAAATTTGAGAATCTAATTTTGGTGGCTCTTGGAACTGGATTAAGACAAGGCGAATTATTAGCATTAAAATGGGAAAATGTTAATCTTGAAGAAAAATACTTAGAAGTAAAAGAAACCGTAAAAAAAGTATATGTTTTTGATGACAATGGAAATAAACAATTAGAAACAATATACAATACTCCTAAAACGCAAAATTCAATTCGTAGAGTAGATTTACCTGATAAGCTAGTAAATATGTTGTCTAATATGAAAAAAGAGTCAGAATTTGTTTTTAGCGAGAATGGAGAACCTATTTCTGCTAAAACTCTATTTGGAAATTGGAAAAAAGTATTAAGTGCTAGTGAAATACCATATAAAAAGTTTCATAGCTTAAGACATACATATGCTACTATGCTTCTATCTCATGGTGTAGATCTAAAAACTGTTCAAGATCTAATGGGACATTCTGATATAACAATTACACAAATATATTTACATGTATTACCTAAGACAAAAATTGATGCTGTAAATAGAATAAATAGCCTATTATAGCCAAACTAAAGTGTTAAAAAAGTGTTAAACGTAAAAATAGAGTATCAAGATTATTCTTTGTAACCGTTGATACTCTAAGTTTATAATATTTTGGTGACCCCTACGGGAATCGAACCCATGATTAATTTTTTCATATTTTCACTCATGTCCAGTTCCGTATAAGTCTAGTATTTTCAACATTTTTACACAAAAGTTCTTTATAGTTATTTTTAGTTATAAAAAACTAAAGTGTTAAAAAAGTGTTAATTAATTACAAAACGTATTATACATATATTATTACTAATTGTCAAGTTTTATTTGTAAATATTTTTCATACTCTTCTTTTGTTATCCATTTTCTTTTGTTAAAATATTTTTCAAAATCTTCATTACTTATAATTAGTTCTTCCATTATTTCATCTTTTACTACATTCATACTACCTCTCCTTTCGAATATGGTGTATAAATATAACCAAGTCCATCCACTATGGTGGAAATGTAATATTTTCCTGAAAAAGAAGCCTACTCGACTTCTTTAGCTTGTACTATTATTTCATTGAAATTATCTGTCTGTGCTATGTATTTTAAACTTTCTACTGATAATAATAAATAATTTTTCAGTAGTTTTTTGTATTCATCTTCTGTTTTTATATCTAGTATTCTTATCATTCGTAGAGACTTCAAATAGTTTTCTTTCATATTTACCATCTCCTTTTTTATATTGTAGCATATTTATGTTGAGTTGTCTGTCGAAGTTTGTAGAAAAATTTGAAATTATTTTTAAATATATATTGACATACGTATCAATACGTAGTATAATATTAAGCAGAAAGGAGGATAATAAATGCGTGGTAAACAGCTAATCAAATTGCTAAAGCAAAATGGTTGGCAAGAAATCTCACAAAAAGGTTCTCACTTAAAAATGAAAAAACGGGAATCAAATAGAGATTATTCCTGTACATAACAAGGATATTCCAATCGGAACAGCTGAGGCAATCTTAAAAAGGACAGGGCTAAAATGATTAGCCCTTCCAACAAACTGGAATATAATATATAAACTTTGAGTGTATTGGGAGAAGGCTTAAAATTTTATATCTTATATTATGTTTGTTTGCTATGCCTTTTTTCTCCTTTCTAACTTATATTGGGAGGTAAAAAAAATGAAAACAAAATTAACTGTTTTTCCTGCAATATTTACTTTTGATGGCAAATATTATAATGTTGATTTTATAGACCTAAAAGGTTGTTCAACTTTTGGAGACAGTATACAAGATGCTTATCTAATGGCCCAGGATGCTATGGGATTATATTTGGATAATTTAACTAATTTCCCAAAACCAACTTTAGATCTATCTAATATTAATTTGGAAAAAAATCAATTTATTTCATTTGTAAGTATTGATATGGAAGATTATCGAAAAAAATTTAACAACAAGTCTATAAAAAAGACGTTGACAATACCAGAATGGTTAAATTACTTATCTGAAAAAAACAATATCAATTTTTCACAAGTATTACAAGAAGCATTAAAAGAAAAATTAGGTATTGACTAATTTACTAAAAAAATATATAATATAAAAAACGCATTTATTATCCGTGAGACGGAGAAAGCTAGGTAAATCAAGCATTTATCTAGTTTTTTATTTTTCCCAAAATACGCTTTTCAAAATCGTTTTTAAGCCGTTTTTATTTTTTATTGATATAGTTTTATGCCTCAATTTTGACTGTAAAACGAAAAAAAGAGGTAAGTTGAAAATAATCAACCCACCTCTTCTTTTATTTATAATTATTAATATTAATATAAGCTATTCTGCCAGTCTGATTTACTTTTACTTTATCTGTATGTGAATTTATATTTTGTAAAATTGTTACTGTAGTATTTGCTTTATATTGATATTTTTTACCACTTAAATTTGATTTTGAGTATAATGTACATTTTTTTGTTTTTCTGGTTGTACTTTTGCTTTTTGAAATTGTTATATTTGCATAATTGCTATTCTTAATATATAAGACTCTCCCTGTTGCATTAACTCTAACTTTATCTACAGTTGTACTTATGTTTTGTAGTATTGTTATTGTCGTATTTGCTTTATAATTGTATTTATAGCCAGTTAAATTCGAATTACTGTATAAGATACTGGATTTAATTAACTTCTTTGTTGAACCGACTGTTTGATTAGTTATTGATTGATTAATATCTTTGCTTGTATATGTTAAAGATATCCAACCTCTATCTGTTTTTCCAAAACCATTTGATTCTGCTAATATAGTTACTATTGAACCTTTTGCATATCCTCCAACTCTAGCATAAGAGAGATTTGCTCCAGCTCTTATGTTTAATCCACTATTTGCTGTTATTTTGACTTGATAATTTACTGTATTTACATCTGATGTTACATTATCTGTTATAACTGGTGTAGTAGTATTTTCCTTTGTATTAGTTTTACCATTTTTGAAACAGAAGAATTTTTTATAATTAGCATATTTTCTAAAATCTTCTATTGACACATATACAGTATTACCTTTTACTGTTGCTTTTCCTCTACGAGTATTAACATCAAATTTTCCATTATAAAGATATGGATCATATATTTTTACATAATCTCCTTCTATCCCTATTAAAACAATAAAATGTCCTCCGTATGTAAATAATCCTTGATTGCAACTTGTTATTATATAATGATTGTCTTTTAATTTTGATATTGCATCATCTAATTTATAACATTCACTATAATCAATGTCAAATACATCAGCAGTCCACTTAAAAGCAGACCAATATGTTCCTTGACTTGCTGAACGATAACCATATTGTGTATATAAGTTCGCCATCTGGTCTGGAGTTATATTTCCTTTAATAGAGCTTACCACCATCGCAGAACTTGTAGGACCGCATCCTGACGTTCCTATTGTTTGTGAACTATCATTAACGCTAGAATACATATTATAACGCCATCTGTTATCAAGTTGTGAATAGTATGTTAATCCAGCATAATCTCCAAGCTGAATGTTTGGTGTTTTTTCTGCTCCTTCATAAGCAACTTGTCCTTGTTCCTCGAATCCTTCTGCTTCTGTTTCTTGAACTTCTAGTGACTGCTCATCATTCTCTGTTAATTTAGGGATTTCCGTGCTAGATTTATTTTCTATATAATTTATCACTTCATTCACAGCACTATTTATGATTTCATCTTCTGATTTATCTTTGTTAACATTATAAAATCCAAAACCACCCAGCATACCTATTAATATAGAAACAATTATTAATAGTATATTCTTATTTCGTTTTTCTTTCATATCTATCCTCCTTCTATTTTAATCCCAATTTAAAAAGAGCAAATGCTAGTATTGCATAGAATAAATAATCAATTAATTTATCCCATTTCATACCGTTTTTGCTCTTTGCTTTTTTGAATGTCTTCTTTAATTTCTGAAACATTATTTTCTACATTTTCCATTCTATAATCCATTTTTTCCATTATAGAATATGTTTTTTCAAGATTGTCTATTCTAGCAGTATGCTCATCTAAACGCTTGGTATTTGATTTTTCTCTTTCTTCTAAGTGAGATATTTTTTCTATGATGTTTACATCTTGCATTATTCTTCTCCTTCTGCTACTTCTGTAGCTATATTTTCTACATATGTATCTTCAACTAGCAATGTTAATTCGCTGTATTCTTCATCACTTATTTTACTCATTGCATAAAATACATTTAATTTGTTTTCTATGTCTGTTTTTTCTTTATAATACTTTTTAACAATTAGTTTCTTTAATAATTCTACTATCATTTTAGTTGTTTAATTTCATCTATTTGATTTTGTAACTCATCATGTTCTGTAGTCAAGTCTTTTTTGTAATTTACATCTATGCTTACTAATTCATCACTTAAACTTATATTTGAACTATCTTCTATATGTATACTGTTTCCACTCGCTTGTCCGTGTCTGTAACTTTGTTTTCTTCTGCAACATTCTCGTCATTTTGTATTGATTGTTTATCTTTATATTGTATTTTATTTATCATTTAAAGCCTCCTTATCCACATATATCCTACGACTGTGTAAGGTTGTAAATTATTATGAGCCTCTCCTCCGCCAGCTCCACTGATTGGTTGTGACGAACTTGAACTTCCGTCTGCATTATCTATTGTTTTTGCAACTTTTACACCAGTCATCGTTCCTGAATTATAATTATTCCATGTTATTATATTGTGATCATGATTTGGCATTTCATTTTTTGTTAAAGTATGCGTTTTTTCTCCTCCTGTTTTACCTATTGTGTTAAAATCAGTATCATCTTCATCTAATCCTAAACATACTTTTCCTTTTAATCTCTCCCATGTTCCAAATCCCAATATTTCACTTGGATTTGTATTGTCTTGTGTCACATATCTCGAACCTATTGGAAATGCAGTTTGTAACGTTGCTAATTTAATTGCTACTTCTATTTGTTTTAAGTTAATTTTCTTATTTGCTCCATTCTGAATAATCATAAATATATCTTCATCTTTTATATTATCAGCTTGTTGCATTTCACTAACTTTGATTTCTTCTGACATACTACTCACCCCATTCCGTTCTTATATTTTTTCCATCTTCTGTAGCTATAATTTTTCTATTCTCTGAAACTATTTTTTTCTTATTTAGATAACTATCTATTACTCTTACTTTCAATTTAAAAGTAGAGCCTACAACAATCTTGTTTGGCTCTACTATGATTTCTTGTATTTTTGACATTTAATGCCTCCTAATCTAAATTTGATTATTAATCATCCTTTGTAATAAAGTCATGTCAACAGCATCAACTTCTCCATCTTTGTTTATATCTGCTGCTGCAAATTGTTTTGTTGTTAACGCTTCTGTAGTAAGAATATATTTTCTTACTGCTTCCATATCATCATTATCTATTTTACCATCTCCATTAACATCACCTAACGTATAATCTACACCTTCTTCATATGATGGAATTTTCATTAATACTATTTCATATTCTATAGAATACTCACTTTTATTATGAGAAGCACCTGCATATAAAAAGTAAAAATGTGCAACTATTTTATCTGATAATAATGTTACTGATTTTCCAAATGCTGTTTCTACAAAGGCTCCCGAACTCCCATAACTATCTCTAGTTCCAAAAGAAAAACCTTTATTATTGTTTGAATATCTTGATCCAAACGCTAACACTATACAATTATCTTTAGAAAAACCTGATGGATAGCTAACAGAAAATGTGTAGTCTAATCTTTCGTTTTCTTCTGCTGTAACGTTTTGAATCCCTTTTAATATCGCAATATTATTTTTCAAAACATAACTACTACCATCTTCAACGTTTGCCAACTCCTGCTTAATTTGATTAATAATAGACTGACATTCAGATTTAATTTGAGAATAAATGCCATCAAAATTCAAGAATAGTCTAGTATCTTTAAATTCAGATATTCCATTTGAGCCACTTCTAAATCTTGCAAATTCCAACTGATATAAACTCTCCGTTCCACCATATTTATTAATATCTTGTTGTGTTACAGTCGGATAACTTGTACTTGATGTTAATAATTTAAAAGAAGTTTGATTGAATACATCCTTTGTTGAATCTTTTGATAAATCAATCTCTAATATTAATAAGCAATATAAGTTTTCTGTTCCCACATTCACGGTTTCACTATCTATAACTGCAATCGGTCTACCTGCAATTTCACACAATCCTTCTGAAATAGTTATTGAATTATTAGTATAGCTTAATCCCATTCCGTAAAAAATACCATCATTTTTATTTAAAAACTCTTGATGTATTCTTGCATCTACTTCTGCATTTGCAAGTTGATTTGTAAATCTAAAACCTTTTATCATTTTATTTGTTCCTTTCTTTTAATATTTTATCTATAAAATTAATTCTCATATTTCCGCACGTTATTTCAATAAAGTTACTCCCATCATCTTTTATAGCTGAAATATAAGTGTCTAATATTATATTATTGTTAGTTCTTACGCTTAACGGTGTTCCTATTTTCATTTTTTCAACATCGAATAATTTACTATTTCTATTTATTTTAAATGAAATATAATGATTATACGTATTTGACTTGAACTTATCTAGTGCTGTTTGTCTTGCATCTTCTGATTTTGCAGTGTATACTGTTTCAACCTTACCAATTGCTCTGTTTAAATCATCTTTATTTTGTGTTGTAGTTCTATCACTTAATAAATACCAAGCTTGTACGTCTGTATCTGTTTTTACTATAACTTTTGCTGTAACACTTGTTTCAAATTTTTCTATATAATTACTTATATCTGGTATCGTTGTATCTATTAATTGTGTTTCTGCATCTTGTTTATATATTGTTAATTTTATTCTTCCTTGATCATAAGTAAAATCTAATATAATGTTGTAATTTTGAGTACAGTTAGTTATAAATGTATGAAAATTATAAATCCCATTTTCATTATCTACAGATTTTTGTATTTTTGTATGTGTTTTTACTTCTACATCTAGCCACTTATAATTTAGTAGTTTATCTTCAGAATTTGTAAAATTGTTATATATTTCTTTTGCAATAAAATCTTCAATCCCCACTTCTTTTATTAGATTCTCATTATTTAGTATTACTTTTCTATCAAATAGATTAGAAATATATTTGATTGTAATTTCTCTTTTTAACTCTCCGTCTGCATTTTCAAAGTCTTCAACTATTCCTGAATAGTCTATCTTTCCACGTCTTTGCAAAACAACAACATCACCATTTTCAGCATTAACTTTCTTCATTACATTAAATATCGTCTTTTGATTTGTTTCTTCATCTATGATATATTCATAATTTTCAAACTCAACAACATCTTTTATTTCCAAGTCCGTTTGATTCAAAAAATACACTAAAGTTTCTTGTGATACATTAGTGTTCTTTTCTTTTGCCCATACTTGAATTTTTCTTGTTGATGTTTCAATATTTTCTATTGAATCTCTAAATGTTATTTCTGCATTATATATTCCACCAACACCTGGTGCTTCTAATTCTATTTCATATAATCCGCTTTGTTCATTATAAACTGTTTCATATTCTTTATTATTAAAAGTTACTTTTACACTCACTGCTTACACCACCTTGTATTGCGTGAATATGGTTAATTTAGCATTTAACACATCATCGTCTGCGGTCAGCCTAATCTCTGACACTCCAAGTGGTAATTTGAATATGTTTTGTTTTTTTATATCTATATATTGATTTTTCCATAAGCTAACCTTAGTTCCATCGGTATTTTGTTTTTGTATGTATATTTCACCAACTTTACTAGAATATAATAATTTTTCATATTCATTGATTGTTATTGGTATCTTTATATTAGCATACTCTTCATCTTCAACAAAAATAGAGATTGTTGGATTTTGTACAAATCCGTCAATCTCAACTTGAAATGGTGCATCTACATGACCTTTGTTATTAAATTGTATTGCTCTTGTATTATAATCTATATATCTACTATTCCATCTATAGTTATATCTCATTTCATCTTCATATGTTTCTATTTTGAATATAGTTTCGTTTTGCTCATACCATAAAGAAAGACATTCAAATTCAATAGTTTCTGATATAACTCCATTTGTCTGTTTCTCACTTTTATCTAACGACTTTATATTAACATCTCTGTAAAAAACTTTTTTCTCGTTTTTGTATGGTATACTATATATAAATTGTAGCTTCTTAGCACTTTCAATAAAATTTCCAAAATCCATAAAGTTATCATAATATAAAAAGTTAGCAATTCCAGTTATTATTCCTTGCTCTAATTTTTTTAAATTTGTCAAAAAATTGTTTCCTAATTGTTCATATTCTGTTGAATAACTATATCCTAAGCCGGATGGTTCTGTTAGTAGACAATATTTTTCTATGTCCATCAATGAAAACTCTTGCCCCTTTTCATTTGTTAGTTTAAATTCTCTTATCATAATACACCTCTTTTAAAGTATGTAAAAAGCACCAGTTTTACTGATGCTTTTCTTTTATATTAATATCCTACTGTTGAAGCTCCATATTCTGATTGTTCGTTTGTAAATCCTTCATATTTTAACTGTTCAATCAATCCTTTTCTTGAAAAAGATGAATAATTCATATACGATTTAGCCATCTTAGCAGCCTGTTCTTTCCAGTCCGCCCCACAATTATCTACCCCGTATACAGCCTCTTCTTTAGAAAAACCTTCATATTCTAATTGTTTAATAAGTCCGCTATACGAAAATGCAGTATATGCTAAATATGATTTTGCTGTTGAAAGCGCATTTTTTTGTCCTGTTGTCGGTTCCTTACCTTTTGAATATGTAATTGTTATAATGTTTCCTTCATATGCCGGCATATTAGCTGCAATGTTCTGACTTACAAATTCACCTTTTTTTATAATGTCTGAATACACTTCTGTAAAATTACATTGTAGTGCATTGATAGCACACCAATTTTTTATTTCTTCTTTTGACATTTGACTGAAGTCTACAACACTCACTGTTCTTTTTTCAATAGTAGAATTAGTAGAATTAGTCTTGCTTGTTATATTTGAATCATTTTTTTGATTGTTTGTAATACTATTCGTAGTGCTATTATCATTTTTATTAGATTCTTCTGATTTATTCGAATTAGCTATGACAAATACAACAATCACAATGACTGCTATAATCCAAAACCATTTTTTTTCATAAAAGTGTTCTTTTTCCAATTCGGCTCCATCTTCTAAGTTGTATTGACAATACGGACAAATTACATTTTCTTTTTTGATACTTCTTTCGCAATTTGGGCATTCAATATAAATCTCTTCATATTTTTTATTACCATCCACAACTATCCCCCCTTTATTATTTTTATAAAAGGAGTATATACCAATATTTTACAAATTTCAATATTTACTGCCAAATTTTCTGTTAATATAATTAAAACATTGATTCAATTTTGCTTCATCTAATTCTTGTACATTAAAGACTATTTGAGGAGTAGTAAAAACAGTCTTAGTATTATCTATTACTTGATTAGAAAGATTTCCTTGTAAATTCCCAAAGTTTTGTAACTGTACTAATTTTAATTTTTCTTGCATCTCTTTAGTCATATTCATAATAGATTTTACTAGTTTTGCTTTATTATGATCAATTCCATTAGAAAAGTTTTCAATCATATCTGGCATATATGTTAATTCATCTTTTAGTGGTCCTGCCTTAGGCACAGAATGTCCTAAAATTTTCTTTATCCAGCCTGCTACTGTAGATGATGCATTAGAAACACTCATCTCAGATTTTTGAGATGTCATACCAGAAGCTATGTTTGAAGATAAATCCATTCCCCATTCTTTTCCATCTATATGAGTTCTAAAGCCTGTTTCTGCCTTTTCGCCTAGTCCTTTTGCAGCATCTTCAATTCCTGTATCTTGTACCCATATACCAGTTGCTTTTTCAATAGTATTTCTTGTATCTTCATCTAATTTACTAATTGTCTCAGTATATGCTTGTCTATCACTTCTAGCTAATTCTTTCCATGCATTTTTTTGGTCTTCTGTTAACCCATTTATTGCAGATGTTTGTTCTTTTAAAGAGTTTATAGTATCAACTAATCTCTGTTGGTTACTATTAGCATTGTCTGCAATCATATCCATTAAGTACTGTTTATTGTTTCTTAATGCTTCACTTGTTATATTTTTTATTTGTTCTTTATAACTTTCATATTGTTGAATTTGTTCTGTTAAACTTGTCTTTGTTTCTCCAGTAGCTTCGCTATAGCTTTGTCCCATTCTTTTCATTGCATCTTCAATTGTCTCAGCACTTCCACTTGCACTTGCAGAAACAAGATTTTCGTAATTTTCAATTACTTGACCATATTCGTTAACCATATCAGATTGTTCTTTTAATTCTTTTTGTATTGTAGCCATTTCCTGCGAAGCCTGAACTCTTGCTACTCCTGAACTCGAATAATACTTCTTTGTTGCCTCTTCATATTTTTCCCACAACTTAACATATGAATCCATAGCTTCATTTGAATTTTTTAACGCGGTTTGGTATTCTTCCTGATACGCATTTAAATAAGCTTCAGCTTTTTTCTTAGTAATTATTGAATCAATTCCATCTTTCAATTCAGAATATTGTTCTATGATATTTCCATTCATTTTATATTCTGTTCCCAATGCATTATTCAACTCATTTATTATATAATTTGCTCTTGCTTCATACCCTTCTTTGACTTGTCCATTTGCATCTGTCATTTTCTTTAATTCTTCTGAAAGTTTTTCAATGTTACTTATTTCTGTCAAACTACTAGTTAAATTTTCGTTTCTAGCATTTTTTAGATTATTCCAACTGTCTTGCTGAGCATCTAGTTCCTTTTTTAGTCCACCTAATGATGTAATTTCATTTTGTGTTTTTATAATATGCGCCGCCATCGCTGCAGTAAGTGCTGTTATCCCCACAGTTGCTAACCCTACCGGATTTGATATAGTTCCTAATATAGTAGCTAATTTATCTACACTTGCAACCCCAGAATTTGCTCCAGTTTTCATTACTCCAATTGCTCTTGAAAAAGTTCCTACTGCCTTAACTCCATTTCCTAGTGTAGTTCCTGTTTTTCCTAAAATCTTTACTAAAGGTCCCATTGCTGCAACCATTAAGCCTATTTTTATAATGTTTTCTTTTTCACTATCTGATAGCTGATTAAATTTATTTATTAATTCTTCTGCTCTATTCACTACCTTTTTAGCTGTTGGCATTAAACTCTTTGTCAAATTTCCTGCTGCATCTTTCACTTCTGCTTTTAATTTATTTACTTGTCCCGTCAATGTTTCACTTGCATTAGACATTGCATTAAAATATTTTCCACCTTGTTTATTTGCTTTTTTCAATGCTTCTGTTAATACTTCATAAGACACTTTCATATCTTTTACTTCTTGTACTGATTTACCAGTATAATCCGCTAATAATCCATATATATCAATCCCCGCATAAGCAAATTGCTTTATATCCAAAGCTGTTGCTACTCCCGCATTTTTTACCTGTTGTAAATTTGCAGCCATACGTGTTAATTCATCATTGCCACCACCAGTTGCAGTTATTGCATCTCCTAATGCCAAAATTGTTTCTCTAGCACTATCAGCATCTTCGTTAGTTGAAATAAGCATTTGATTTGCTTGAATTAAACTTGTTATATCGAAAGGTGTACTACCTGCATCTTTTTTTATTTTTTCTACTACATTTGCCGCTTTTTCTGCACTTCCTAAAAACGTTTCAAAAGATTTGGTATACTTTTCAATATCTGCATTATATTTAATTCCTGCTGTGGCCAAACCCGCAATTGGTAAGCTAAGTCTTGTTGTTAGTTTATTTCCTAAATTCTCAACTCTTGTACTAACTTTAGTTATTTTTTCTCCATATTCTTCTATACTTTTCCCAGCTTTAGTCCAATTTGATGCTTCTAACTTTAATGCTTTCAATTTGTTCTCAGTATTAATAATTTCTCTTTGTATATTTCTCCAGTTTTCTTCTGATATTTTGCTTCCATTTGCTTCCGCTTCTACCGCTTTATCATATGTAGAATGTAACAATTTTAATTTATTTTCTGTATCTTTTATTGTTTCTGATAACACTTGTTGTTTTTGTGTTACTAATTCTGTATTTTTCGGATCTAGCTTAAGTAAAGAATTTATTCCTCTAAGTTCCTTACTTAAACTAGAGGTGGCAGAGTTTACTTTACTTAAAGCTTTTTGTAAGCCTGATGTATCTCCACCAATTTCTACTATTATTCCTTTAATTGACCCTGCCATATTTTCCTCCTATCCTAGCAATCTATCAATATCTCTTTGTGTTGCTTTTTTTATTGAATCACTCTTTGTGTTTTCATTTGTAATTGATAAAAATATCTTCATGACATCTATGTATGTCAACATTTTTAGGTCATTAAGAGTTAATCCTATTCTCAAACAAGCAGCTAAAAAATAATGTTCTGGAAATAATATCTTTGTACTATTTCCAGAGTCATCTTTTAATTGTTCATCAACTTCATTATCAACAAAAGCAATCCACGGCAAGTTCCGTTACCTCAGCAACCCAATCATCGTCGATTTTAAAGCTTTTTATCTTTCTTAACCAGTTTTCATACTCTTCTATTTTTTCATTTGCAGAATAAATTAAAATATATGCAATCCTTGTTATTACTTCAATAAAATCATCTATATAATTATTCATATAATTTCCAACTTGTGTATCTATTTCCTGTTCTGACATTTGTGGATATTTTTCTTTTAATTCGTTTGCTTTAAGTGTTTGTCTAATTAAATAATCTTTAATTATATCCATATCAGCAAAAATCCCTTTATTAAATACTTTTTTATATTGAATATAAGTCAAAGCATTACATTCTATATCATATTCATTGCCATCTATTACTATTGTTTTCATGAATTACCTCCTAAACTACTCCAGTAGCATCTTTTTCATATACTTTTTTGAAAAATGTATCATATACTGATTTGTTTATTTCGCTTGGTTCTATAACTGCTTTTATTGCTTTGTCTGTGCTTCTTGGTGACATTGTTATAGAAATTGTGTCTGTTTGTGGTTCTTTACTATCTTCATTTGTGTTCATTTCTGAACTTGGTCTAGTTGCAGTACAATCAAAGTAAACAAATCTTCTTTTTTTGACGTCTCCTTCGATTTCTCCCATTAAAGCAAATCTTGCAGTTGTATTATCTGAACTTTCAATTAAAGCTCCATTTTTATCTTTTACTTGTCCTAAAATTTGTGTTAAGAACTCTTCTGGTGTTATTGCTATTTCTAAATCTCCTGTATAACCTTGATTTGAAGTAGCGATATAATATTTTATATTATCAGCATAAAATGGTGTTGTATCTCCTTCTGGGTCTGCATTTAATCCAACAGCTCCTGGCATTGCAAATGGTGTTCCATATGTTATTCCATCTTCTGTTTCTGTTATTTTAGCAATATAAACATTACTTAATCCAAATTTAACTTTATTTTTAGTTTCTGCCATTTTTTATTTCCTTCTTTCTTTTTAAATTTCAAAAAAATAACTCACTTGCCACACTTCTTCATCTGACAAATAAGTTTCTTCTGTTTTATTCCAAGCAATATCTCTTAGAATAATATTTTCAATTATATTTTCTGTTTCAATATCTTTGTCTATATATGTATAGTCCAGCTGTATTGGTATATTTTTGTTATAAACAATGTTGTCTGCCATAAAATTATCTGTATCTCTTGTTATTGCAACTAAATGAGGAGGCTCTACTACTTCTTTAAATGTTCCATATGCATATTGAATATTGTTTTCTTTACATCTTATTTTTAGTTCTTCTAACGTCATTTTTTAGACCTCCTTTTAATTACTGTAATTATTTTTTCTTCATATAATTTGTTGTATTTTTCTTCAACAGGTCTTATGTGTGGCTCAGCTTTAGTTCTACCACCATTTCTAGTAGCATGTCCAAACTCTAAAAGATGAGTTAATTGATAATTTGTTTTATTGTGAATCTTTACAGTATATTTACCGTTACTTACTTTTCCTTTTTGTTTTGTCCAACCTTTGTGGTACGGATTTTTTCTTGTTCCTTTTCCTCGCGGAGATGTTTTCTTTAGCTCTTGTACTGCTTGTTTGGTTATAGTATCAGTAGTTTCTTTTACACCATCTTCTATATCCTCTTCATAATCTTGCAAATATTTCATTATCTCTTCTTCTAATTGTTCCGGTTTTATACTATTTGACATTCTTTATTTTCCTTCCGCAAACTAATATCAATTCATCTGCTGTGAGTTCTTGTTTTCTTATAATCGAATATTTTTTATTCATGTATATAAGCTCTTCTTGATCATTATAGTTTAGGCTGCTAATTCTTAATCTTAAAGTAGGTTTATATCCTTGTTCATTAGCTCTATAGAACTCTTTTTCGTAAATATCTTCAACTTTTATAATTGGAATTTCAATCTCTTCTACCTTTTCTTTTTGTACACCTATTGAATCTGTTATTAAAGTTGTAGATAACAACTTACAACTAATATCACGCATTGTCATCTACCTCCTCTTTTATTTTATATTCAGAACTTAAACTTAAATTATTGCACAAAAGGCTATATGTTTTTTGTGCTAATTCCTTCTCTTTAATGTCTGTATTTCCAAAATTAGATTTTACAAACATAATAATAGTAGATTGAATCAGACTATCTTCTGTCATATCTGATGCATTTATTCCTAATCTTTTCAAATCCGCTATCCCCGCTTTTATAAGCAACTCAATTTCATCATCTTTTAATCTCGCTGTACTAATTATACTTAATGACTGCTTTGTTAATCTTATTAACTCTTCCATATAGCCTCCTTATCCTTTAGACACTAGCTGTACCTTTTTTTACTCTTACAAATCCGTTATATTTAGATACTGTTCCACCAACTATTGCATCAGCTCTATAACAAATCATACCTTTTTTGAATTGATAATCTGTACTTTCTTGTACTTCTAAATCAGAAAATACAGGTAATTCAAAGTCCATTAAAGAACCATATATCATTGTATATTTTCCTGCTGTTGTAGCTTTTGCAGAAATAGAATTACAAGCTGAGTTGATAACAAATGGTACTGCTAATCCTCCATCTTTATAAGATATTGTTCCTCTACCTCCGTTTTTTGTAATACTGTATACAAATTTTCCGTCTGTAGTTTTTACTTTTGCAAATTCCTTCAAGTCAGCTTTAGATAATATTAATGTTTGAGGTGCTTCTACATCTTCATCTCCTCCATAAGCAAATGTTATTTCATTTAATGTATCTGCATCTATTCCAGTTAATGTTATATCACTTGTTCCGTCTCCTGTTGGTAATACTTTTGTATCTGCATTATAAATTCCTTTAATAGTGTTTGTTGTGCCTGCTCCAACAATAGCTTGTGCACCAATTTTTTTCTTAATTGAGCTTGTTACTCTTTTTGATATTAATGCTAAATAAGCAGCCGCTGGCAATTTCTTAACTTCTTTTGTAATTTCTATGTATGAAGTTATTTTTGCTCTACCTGTTTCAACATAATCTGTTTCAACATCAATATCTTTATACTCTCCACCTTCTGTAGTATAATCTCCTTCTCCATATCCTTTTTCAAAAGCAACATTGTAAGAATCTCCTCCATTTAATGGAACAGTATTTAACATATCAACCATTCCAGATACTGCATTAAAGCTTTCTGAAATTTCATTTTTGTATTTTTTAGGTACTAATATAGTTCCACCTTGTACTGTTACACTTCTTTGCTCTTCGTTATCAAAAGCAATTTTAACGGTTTTTCCTTCTTTTAAATCTTTTGCTCTTTGTTCAATTAGTTCCTTTTCTTCCACTTTTCTTTCCTCCTTGTTTGGTTTTTCAATAATTTTTGCATTTGAAGGTTTTATACTTCTTTTTTCTAAATCTTCAATTGCTCCTTTCAATAAGCTTCTTTCATCTAATTTTTCTTTTTCTTCTTCAATTTCAACATCTTTTAATGCTTCGATTTCTTTTCTAATTTCTGCTAATTCTTCTGGTTTAGCATTTTCTAATTTTTTTCTTAATTCTTCTTTTTTTTCATTTAATTCTTTTAAAGTCATTTTTAACTCCTCCTATTTTATTTTTTAACAGTTCTACCACCGTTTTTATAAAGTCTCTATTTGATTTCTACCAACCAAAAAAGAAGCAGTTCTACCACCACTTATTTTATCGAGATTATAAACTTAACAATAATTTTAATTTTTCTTTTTCATTCTTAAATTCTTGATATTTTCTTTTTTCTTCTTCATAAGTTTCTTTGCTTCTTGCATATATTTCTGTACCATCATAAGCAGGAACATCAACTACAGATACATCAAACAATTGAGATATTTCAGTAATTCTTCTTGTATCTGTTTCATAATCCCACTCTTGTTTTCTTACAGAAAATGCAAAACTCATTTTATCAAGTAAGCCTGCTTGTATCATTTTGTATATGTCTCTGTTTTGGGTTGTATCTATTAATTTAGCTCTTATTTTTAACCCCTTCTCATCTGTTAATAGCTCTAAGCTTTTATTTCTTGTTCTTGCAAGTATTAAGCAATTGTCGTTATGATTATACTTAAATACACAATCAGACATGTTGCAATCATTAAAAGCATCTCTACTAATAATTTCTTTGCACCATCCCAGATTTGTTTCTTGCTCAAATACAGCTGCATATCCTTCAATTATCATATCGTCTGATTCTTCTTGCAATGCTCTTAATTCACTAACTCTCATTTCCTTTATCGCTTTTTCCACTTTTTACACCTCCCTGATATTCATCTGCTAAATTTGCATTTATTACATTTAAGGTCTGTAACCTCTTATTTCCTTCTTCTCCGCCAATTGCTGGTAAATCTAATATTTCACGTCCTTCGTCTACTGTTAATAATCCTAACGCTCCTGCTTCTTTAATAAGACTTATTTTCGTTTCAGTTTTAGCATATTTAATACGATTAACTGAAAACTCTATTCTGTGTCCAGATTTTATTGCTCTCTCTGAAAATATAGCATTAGTAAACGCTTGTCCCATTTGAATAGCCTTCGGCTCTAATACACTTTCGTAAAAAGCATTCCATTCATCAGCTGTATATTTACTTTTTATAATTTCTTCCGAAATCATAAAATAACTATATATATTTCCATTTACTATTGAAAGTTGTTCTTTGTCAAGTAATACTGGGTTTAAGTTAATTTCTTTAAAATCTAGTCTTGCATCCAATCCACCAATTCCATCTGTACTTGATAATAGCGATTCCACAAAATCATTTTTCATTTTTTCTATGTCTTTATCTTTCAACATAGCTTGCGAAGCTTTTATAACACCTCTCAGTGATGCACTTATCTTAATAGCATTTTTTATTCCATCATCCGCTACTGTTTGAGTTTCCAAAGCACCTTTTAATGTTTCATTAGTTTCTCCATAAAAATCATGTTTCACATAAAAGTTTCTTAAATGAATCACTCTATCATATCTCACATAATATGTGTTTCCATCTAAAAACTGAAATTTCAACCAAATTTCATTGTTGCATTCTACAAGAGTACAGAATAATGGGTTTAAAGGATATAGTCCTCTTAAATTTCCATTACTATCTATATCTATATAAATATATTCATTATTTTGTGCTAACAACAAACTTACAGTTTTATATATAAAATCATATGTAGTCATATATGGATTTGGTTTAATGCTTATTATATAATCTATTGCTCCCTGTATATGGTTTTTGACATCGCCGTTTTGTTGATAATGTTTAGGCATCATTTTTGCACAATGAGTAGCTATAACATGAATACATTCTTTTGCAATTATATTTTCTTCTATCTCATCTGATATGTTTGAATATGTTGCATTGTATCCGCTTAGCAACTTCAATGTGCTGTCATTTACCATTTTCTGAATCTTATTTCCAAATATCATGTTAAATAAGCTTCTTTTCTCTTTCTTCATTCTATGCCTCCTGTAGTGTTAAATAATCATTCATTTTTTCAAATAAAACACAGTAAGCAATTATTAAACTTACTGCTCCATCTATTCTTGCTCTTTGTTTTTGACCTTTGACTGGTCTTATATTGTCGTTGTCATCCCTTTTTACTGCTGTGTTGCACAAGCACCATTTCAAAATGGGATTATTATTGTAATTAACTTTCTTTTCTATTAAATCCGCTTCTAGCTGTTTCATCGGATTAGACATTGTTTTTGCACCTTGTCTTACCTCTACCATTTCAAAACCTTGTTCTTTCATTTCTTCAACCCAGTATTGTGTATTCCACGGATCATATCCTATCCATAATGCAGAAATATCAAATTCATAATGCATCTTTAGAAACCACTGCGTTACATCTGAATAATTGACTTTCGCTCCTTCGCACACAGTTACAAGACCTCTTTTTTCCCATTTATCATATGGTATTTTATCATCTTTTATTTTAAATTCTAATCTTTCACTAGGTATAAAATATTGCTGCAACACATATTTTTGACCTGCTTTTATTATAAGCAATGTTGCACACGTTAAGTCAGTTGTACTTGATAAATCAACTCCACCAACTGCATATGTATCAAATAAATCTTCCACCTCATATGTGTCTTTATTTTCTACAATATCAAATTTTAACCATTTATCTTGTTCATTTTGTCTAATATTAAAGTCCTTACATAGCAAATTGGCTAATTCTGTTGGATTATTTTGGGCTCTATTTACTTTGTCTCTCAAGTCTTTAATATTCTTTATAGTTCCTAATCCAGGATTAGCCTTGTACCACTTCTTTTCATCTAACCATTCACTTGGACTGTCTAGTTCATATATTACTGCTAAAACAGTTTCATCTTCAATTCCATTTTCTTTTCCTTCATATCCGTCTATTATTGCAGAAGCATATTCATATTCATTGTCAAATACACTTTCTCTAACAGTTCCCATAGTTGATGTTTCTAAAAGCAACGGTTGTTCTCTTGCAGACATTGAATCATACATAACATCTAATAAATTTTTATCTTTCCATGCATGTACTTCATCACATATTACAAAATAAGCATTTAATCCATCGAGCGAATTAGAATCAGATGCAAGCGCTTTAAAAAAGCTTTCTGTTTTATCATAAAATAAGCCATTTACCAAGCATCTTACTCTTTTGGCTAAAACGGGACTTTTTTTAATCATTCTTTTAGCTTCTTCCCAAACAACTTTTGCTTGATCCTTTTTAGTAGCTACTGAATAAACTTCCGCTCCGCCTTCACCATCAGACGTTAACATGTAATTCCCCAACCCACCATCTATTGTAGATTTGCCATTTTTTCTTCCAACATCTAATATTCCTTTTTTATATTTTCTAAATCTTGTTTCTTTATCGACAAATCCATATAATGATTGAATAAAGGCTTTTTGCCACAATTCCAATATGACAGGTTTTCCTGCCCATTTTCCTTTCGAATGTTTACAAAATTTTTCAATAAACTCAATTGGTCTGTTTCCTCTTTGTTCATCAAATATATATGTATGTGTTTCTTCTTCCTCTGTTATTTCGTTAAAAAAAGAAACTTGTTTGGGATTATATAAATCTTTTACAAGTTTCTTATATGTAGTTAAAACTTTATAGCAAGCCCTATCTGGATTTTTAAGCAAGAATTGATAATAGTCTTCAATATATGTCATAGAGAACCATTGAATCGTTCAAATTCATCATCCTCATTTATTTTTTTATCTTCCGGCAACATATCATTTAATTGTTTTATTATATTCATATAATTTTTTACCATTGTGTTATATGTTTTACTTTCTATTGATTCCTTAAAACCAAACTGATCTTTACCATTTACATATGTTTCTTTTACACCATATATTTTTATGTCTTCTTTAAGTTCATCAAGTGTTATAGACATAAAAGAAGCATTTTCAATTAGTTTTTCTGCCATTTTCTTTTTATTTTCTGGTAATTCTTTAAATAATTTTTTTAATTTATTTGTTTCTTTTGTAATCTTCTTATTTTTATCAATAAGTTCTTGACCACTTATTTTTTCACGCATGTCAACTTTTTCTTCTTCCACATCTACACCTCCTTGTACTACACCCCTCACATAAAATGACTCGTGTATTTTTTGAAGCCCCACCCACCGTTCTCCCATGAGCTCATTATAAATAGAGATGTGGGGGGCTATTGATTAAATTTTACATAATTATTTTATATATTTGTTATTATTAATTTTTCTTTACTACATTTCCATCTACATCAAATATGTACTCTTCTTCATTATTATTAAAGTGTTCTTTGTTGTGACAATCTTTGCATAAGTTTTCCAGATTGTCTATATTAAAAAATACGTTATCATCTTCATAATTTGTATCAGTAACATATTCTTTATGATGTACTATTACTGCTGGATTATATATTCCGCTTCTTTAAGCATCTTTCACACAATCCATTTGTTATTAATAGTTTTTGTTTTCTTAGCTTTTGCCATCTCTTACTTTTATACTTCTTTGCTATTTGCGGATTCTCTCTATATGTCATAACTATTTAACTTTCTTAGATGTTCTCTTCTTTGTTGTCTCTTTTTCTACATCTTTTACTGCTGTTTCTATTTCTTCTACTTTTTCTACAAACACTTCTTTAAACTCATTATCTTTAGTCAACACTTTAAATCTTTCATTTGATACTTCAAATTCTTCTCCCTCTTCTGGTATTCTTTGTAATTCTTTATCTTGTAAATTTAATTCTTTATACTTGTTTGTTGCTTTTACTAACATTCTTTTTTCCTCTCTTTCTCCTTTTCGGTTTATAATTAAAACAGATGCCATACTTTTTACAGCCTTGACACCTGTTCTTCATACAATATTTTAAATTACTCATATGTTACTCTTTTCTTTCTTGGCGTAAGACTGAGGACTCGAACCCCATACCTCTTAGGTACACATTGTTTAGCAAACAAGTTTCAAACCTCTTGAATTAATCTTACATATATTAGAGCTCACTAGAAAAGCTCTGAACAATAAATAAAAAGGTGCTATAAGCTGACTCACTTTTACTCTTTATATTTATATCAACATATCTAGTATCTGTTAATACCAATTAAAAAAGAGCTTATCGTTTATGATAAACTCTTGTATTATATTTTTTACTAATCTCTTCTCTTTATTTTGTCTTTTTCTAATTTAGGCATTTCTTTATTTTCATTATAATCTTCTCTTAAAATATCCATAACAATACCGAAAAAATAAAATAATGCCATAGCTAAGTACCCAATAAAATTAATTGTCATAAATACTACACTTATTAGACCAATTTTATTAATTATATTAGTTTCACTATCCCATGATGCTATTAAAAAAAGTATAATAAAAATACTTATGATTCCTGACAATATTGTTAGTATCCAGTTGGCTAATAAAACTTGTTCCTTTTGTTTTTTTACTATTATTTTTATTATTTTTTTATCTAAAAAGCCTATTATTATAGTTATTGTTGTTATTAAAAAACCTATTAGTACACTAACAAAATTGTTATAGTTATCAGCAATAATATCAAAGTTTTTTATTGTAATAGGTTCTTTCATACATATGCTCAAAATTATCGCCATTAAAATGCTAACAATTAGAGGAATACATAATAATCCTTTTTCCTTTTTATTCATTTTTTCACCTTCTATATTATTATATTATTCCATTTTTTACTTTATTTATTATTTTTGTTTTCATTTTTTCAACAATATCTTCATGTAATATCGGTTTTTTATTGTTGTCTTTTTGAATATGAATCCAGTCCTGCAGTCTTTCTTTTATTAAATTAAATGTATCCGTTAATTCATCCATCTCGCTTTTATAATCTATCTGTAATGATTCAATATTTTCATTTTTGCTTAAATGCTCAATTTCTTCCTTTACTTGTTGTGTGTTTAGAGTATCTTTCTTTTTTCTAGTTCGTCCAAATCCTATTGTAATTTCGACCTGACTTCCTTCATATTTTTGCGTAGAATTTAATATTGCCCCCATAAGTGTACCAGATTGCATCATTTCACTTGAATTTTGTTTAGCAACTATATGTAATTTTGTATAAAATTTTGCTTTCTTTATTTTTTGAACTTTATCCTTAACAATTATAGGAAATAACAAGATTTTTTCAGTCAAATCTTCTTGAAATTTATTTAGTATCTCTTCTAATACTGTTCTAGTCATATAATTATGATTTATTTGAAATGCTAATAATGATTTTTCTACGCTATACAGTAACGAAATCGATTCAGCATAATATTTATCATCTGTTAATGTTGTAATCGTATAATTTCCTGAATTATCTGCTATGCCTGGTGCAATTATGTTTCTTGATCTCAAAATTTGAACTTCCCAAATTTTATTCTCAGAGTCATATTTAATTTTTTGAAACCTTATTGTTTCTCCTCCATATTTAAAAGTTCTTTCTTGAACCGTTGCATCTTTTAATATTTCAAATATAGCAGAAATATCAACTTTTTCTTCGATATATTTATTATTGTTTTCTTTTCTTCGTCTGTAAACTTCATAATAATCAATTTTTATTGCTTTATTAATCATTTCAAATTCTCCCCCCTTGTATGTATTATATCATACAAATTGGACCTTTTGTCAACAATAAAAGAGCAAACATTTACAACATCTGCTCTTACAGGGGATTATCGCATTGGGTTTGATATTTCTATCTGCGACTTTTTATAATTTATCTATTATAATTATACTACCTCAGAATCAAAATCACATCCAAATTTTATCACAATTTTATCACAATTTTTCATTCTCCTATATTTAACACATCTAGCATGCTTTCTATTGCAGAATCTCTTATGTTCAATAGTTGATTTATTGATTTTGGCTTTTGAAACTCAACGCAATATTGCTGTGATACATAATCCCATTTTGCTTTTTGCATATAATATATTTTTATAATAAACTCTTCTTCCGCTGATAGTTGTTGTAATAAGTTCTTTACTCTTACAATCTTCTTATCTAGATCATCTTTTATCTCTGTTAGCTCTGATATCTTTCTTTCCAAATATGCTCTATCTTCTACATTTACATGATGCATTTCTTTCACATATCTCATTGCAGTGTTTGCTGTTGTATCAGACACTTTATTTGTATTACTATGTATACTGTCGTATGCTTGTCCTGCTAATTGCATACTCTCTATAACTTCTCTGTCTGTTTCTTCGTTAACACTTCCTGCATATTCTAATCTTTTTTCGTATCCTTCTTTTTTTAGTTCAACTTCTGTTAGCTTAGCTTGATTTTTTGTATGTTCTCTTAACATTTTTTCTAAATCTTCTTTTATGTATTTACTCATCTGTATCCTCCTCAAATAAAAAGTATATTCTATATTTATGTTTTACTAAATTGCTCTTATTCAATGCTCGTCCTACTTCTCTTGTAGTTAAATTTAAAAATCTAACTATTTCCGGCAATGTTCCAACTCTAACACATTGCTCAGCTTCTTTTTCATTGTATATTCCGTATATGTTCATTTGTAATTCTCCTACGCTTTTATTCTTGTTTTCTTTAAAACTGTTTCTGGTCTAACTTTCTCTTTTACTAATCCTAGATCATATCTTTGAAATGTCTCTTTTACTCCTGTTATCATGTCTTTGTATAATATGAAATTAGGATATTCTTTCACAAATATGTACTCATGTCCATTCTTGCTTATTATTTTCGGTATTTTCATTTGTATCACTCCTCTTTTCCATAATAATCTCCAATTTTTATATTGTGATATGTATCTTTATCAACACTTATCCATATAGATTTTGTTTTGCCTTTTACCTCTTTTTGAATTTTTATTTGGTAGCTTTCTGGGTGGTATTGTGGTATTAATATACTGTTAAAATTATGGTACATTGTTGTATATGCTGAATGATAACTTTTGTCTATAACTTGTCCCTCATGTATTCCATATTCCACGTCTTGTTTGATGGCTATAAATATCACCATAAATATTCCGACAATCATGAATGCTGTTATTCCAACTACAACCACTGTTACTACACTTCCTTTTTCTGACTTCATTGCTATACTCCTTTCAAGTATTTGTATATTACACTTTCTACTCTCGCTAGTGCTTCATAATTGCTTATATATCTTCCGTCGTGTCTGTGTCTTGTTGTTGATCTTATTATTCTTATTTGCTGATTGTATTCTCTTCTGTATATTTCTGCCAATTTATTTTTACTTAGTCCTGCTTTCCACTTCTCTATTACTTCTTTATCTGTCATACTACACCTCTTTAGATGTAGTATGCTCTTTTTATTTATTTAATATTTCTTTTGCTTTATTTTCAAAATATTGTTGTATATTTTTCTCCAAACTTATTTTTCTTCTATTTTCTTTACTCTTTTATCTATTTGTTTTACTGCTTGTATTAATTTATTAATTGTATCTTGTTCAGTTGCATATTCTACTATTCCTTCTAATTCTTTTATATTGTCTATATCTATTTCATCTTCTATTAGTTCAAATTTATCATTTAATAATGCTATTAAGTTTGTTCCGCCAAATCTTCCTTTCAAATTTTCATTCTCATACTTGTATAAATTAAAATCATCTTTACTGCTTTGATATAAATCTCTAAATCTACTTCCGTTCTTTTATCTTTCCGTTTGCTATTTCTATTAATAATTCATATCCTCTATATATTTTTCCCATTATTCTCCTCTCTTTCTTCTATTAATTCTTGTAAAATCTTTTTTAAAACTACTATTGCATATTTATTGAACTCAATTTCCGCTTCTTCTTTAGCTGTTTTACTCTTTAACATAGTTATATTTTCTATCTCTAATATGTTTCTTTCATGATATTTTATTTCTTTTTCTATCTTGTCTTTTACTTTTTGAATCCATTTTTCCAATTCCTTTTTCTGTTCTTCTATAATTTGTAGTAACTTTTTCTTCCGGTTCCCATAGCTGTATTATCTGTTGATCCGCTTAGAGTAGGGAATGGCAACCATTCCATACCTTCACAGCTACAGGGAATAATAATACGGCCGCATATAAGATAATAACGCTTCTGTATCGGAGCCAATCTCTGACTTATCCACCCAGATCACATCCCGTTCCCTCCGAAACCAGGTCAGCTGCCGCTTGGCGAAGTGCCTCGTATCCCGTTTAATCCGGTAAATAGCTTCTTCGAGAGTGATTTTATCATCGAGATAATCCAGAATCTCCTTATAGCCAAGTCCCTGCATGGAAACCATGCCACGATGATACCCCATTTCCTTAAGGTGCTTCACCTCATCAATCAGTCCGTTCTGCACCATTTCATCCACGCGCAGTTCGATTTTCTGATAAAGCTTTTCCCGTTCATCGTTAAGTACAAAATACCGGAACTCATATGGAGATTCCCTGTGCTGCTGCGTTTCGTTGTGCTCGGAAATCGGATAATGATTCTTCTCATAAAATTCCAGAGCACGGATTACTCGTTTATTATTATGAAAGTGAATCTTCTCTGCCGAAACCGGATCCACCTTTTCAAGCAGATCATGAAGATATTTTTCTCCCTTTTCAGTAAGAAGCTGTTCATATTTCTGACGGATCCCGTCATTCTCTTCTTCCTCAAACAGGATGTCATAGATCAGCGACTGGATATAAAATCCGGTTCCACCAACCACAATTGGAACATGACCGTTTGCATAAATCTGTGCCATAGCCTTCTTTGCCATCTGCTGAAATACATAAATATTAAATTCTTCCTCCGGATTCAGGCAGTCAATCAGGTAATGTGGAACGCCGCACATCTCTTCCTTCCGGATCTTCGCAGAACCGATGTCCATATAACGGTACACCTGCATCGAATCTGCCGAAATAATCTCGCCCTGTACCTCTCTGGCAAGGGCAATGGAAAGTGCGGTCTTCCCGACTGCTGTAGGTCCTGTCAGAATAAGCAGGGGTGGTTTCTTCTCCATAGCTTCACCTACGTTACAATTCTTTTAAACTTTTTCTCAATTTCATATCTGCTCATGGAAATAATCGTCGGTCTTCCATGCGGACAATGATAAGGATTATCCAGTGTCAGCATCTCATCCAAAAGAGCTGAAACCTCTTCAAGGGTTAAACTGTTATTTCCCTTTACAGCCGCCTTACATGCCATGGATGCCAGTTTATTTAAGATGACATCCGGCTGATCCTTCATGGGATTCTCACACAGTTCATCCAATACCTCACGGAAGAATTCCATTTCCTCACAGCCATATAAATCCACCGGCATACTGCGGATGGCCACAGAACCGGTTCCAAACTCTTCGATTTCAAATCCAAGGGATGTAAAATAATCCCGATAGGAAAGCAATGCCTGTTCTTCCTTACTGTCTAAATGCAGCACCACAGGCGGCGTAATCTGCTGGGAGGCCACGGTTTTGTTTTTTAATTCCTTTAAAAGACGTTCATACCTGACCTTTTCATGCGCAGCATGCTGATCCATGATAAACAGCTTGTCCTTAAAGGCTATCAGCCAGTATGTATCAAAAATCTGTCCTAAGATCTGATAGGACTCCCTGGACTTCACATCCACAAAATTTTCCTCGAACAAGTCAAGCTGTACCGGCTTCTCTACCAGAATATGTTCTGCAGATTTTATAATATTATGATGAAGATCGCTCTCGGTGGTATTTACCGGATGATCACCCAGAATTTTCTGCACGGAAAGCTTTGCCTGATATGGCGTTTCTTCCTCGGCAACCATTTCCGGTTGCTGCCGGGATGTTTCATACTGCATACCTGCAAATCCAGACTCCTGTCCAACATCCAAACTTGCACTATCTGATTCTGCAAGATCGGATTCTGTCCCGTTTTCTGTCCTGTCTTTTCCTGCAGTATTCTCTCTGGCATAATCTGCTCTTACCGCCACCTGCTCCCCGGATTGTCTCTGATTCCTGGTATATTCTGCTACCGGTTCCTGAATCCTCTCCATGTAAGTACGGTTCACCTCGAACGGCTCCGGAGCCTGTCTGATCTGTGGTGTCTGTTCCTTTTCTTCCGTAAGAAGGACATCCGGAATCAATTCGATCTCATGGAGACGGTCACGGATCGCCGCTGCAATCTCTGCATAAACCTCTGCTCCGTGCTGGAGACGGATTTCCATCTTGGCGGGATGTACATTCACATCAATATCTTCCGGTTCAAATTCAAAGTGTAGAACACAGAACGGGAATTTATGCTGCATCAGATACTGCTTATAGCCTTCCTCCACAGCCTTTTGCAAAACATCATTATGAACATATCTTCCGTTCACAAAGAAAATTTCAAAATTCCGGTTGGAACGGTTCTGCTCCGGCTTTCCCAAAAAGCCCCTGACACGCACGGACTTCCCGTTTAAGGAAAAATCAATCAGATGGTCTGTCACTTCCTTTCCATAAATACGGTAAATAACTTCCTTTAACTGATTGTTGCCGCTGGTCTGGAAACGAACCTGACCGTTTACAATAAATTTAATTGAAATATCCGGATGGGAAAGTGCCAGATGCTCCATCAGATCTGCCACATAGCTTCCTTCCGTCTGTGGCTGCTTTAAGAATTTGCGTCTGGCCGGTACATTATAAAACAGATTCCGTACAAGGAATGTCGTCCCCTTCGGTGCTCCGATCTCACTGAATTCACACTCGGCGCCACCCTCAATCTGATAGTGTATGCCGGTAAAATCCTCCTGTGTCTTTGTAATCAGCTCCATCTGGGATACAGCACAGATACTGGATAAGGCTTCTCCACGGAACCCAAGGCTTTGAATGTGCGGAAGATCCTGTGCATCCTCGATCTTACTGGTAGCATGCCTTAAGAAGGCTTTCCGGATTTGACTCTTTTCAATTCCGCTTCCATTATCTGTAACACGGATGAGGGAAATACCGCCCTCCTTAATCTCTACGGAAATTGCCGTTGCTCCCGCATCAATTGCATTTTCCGTAAGCTCCTTTACGACACTGCGCGGCCGTTCGACTACTTCACCTGCCGCAATCTGATCAATTGTATTCTGGCTTAAAAGATGAATAACTGCCAATGCTAACCTCCTACCAACGATTCTTCAACTTGTTCTGTAACCGGTAAATGGTATTCAATGCATCAAGTGGAGTCAGTGTCGATACATCCAGCTCCTTCAATTCATTTAAAACATCTTCATCGGTCACGGTATCAAACAGGGACATCTGGCTTAAATCCACTTCGTCATATTTGACCGCCTTGTGCTTTGTTTCCTTCTGGTCGATCGCAATGCTTTGTACCTTTTCAAGAATGTCATTGTCACAAAGCTGTATCACGATTTCCTTGGCACGGTCAATGACCATATCCGGCACCCCGGCAAGCTTTGCTACCTGAATACCATAACTCTTATCGGCACCACCTTTAACAATCTTACGCAGGAACACAATGTCATCTCCCTTTTCCTTTACGGCAATGCAATAATTATTGACATTGTTCATCTTTCCCTCTAACTCGGTAAGCTCATGGTAATGCGTTGCAAACAACGTCTTTGCACCAAGCAGCTTCTTATTGCTGATATGCTCAATCACCGCCCAGGCAATGCTGAGTCCGTCAAAGGTTGACGTTCCCCGCCCGATCTCGTCAAGGATCAGCAGGCTGTTTGCGGTCGCATTCCTCAGAATGTTTGCCACCTCGTTCATCTCCACCATGAACGTACTCTGCCCGCTTGCAAGGTCATCCGATGCGCCTACGCGTGTAAAAATACGGTCGACGATTCCGATCCGAGCCGATGTTGCCGGAACAAAGCTTCCAATCTGTGCCATCAGCACAATAAGCGCTGTCTGACGCATATAAGTGGATTTTCCTGCCATATTTGGTCCGGTGATAATGGCAATCCGGTTATTTCCGTTGTCGAGATAGGTATCGTTGTCAATGAACATTTCATTATGTATCATTTTCTCCACGACCGGATGACGTCCGCCCTTGATGTCGATGATACCGTTTTCATTCATCTTTGGTCTGCAATAATTATTCTGTTCCGCCACGACTGCAAGGGAGACAAATACATCGAGTTTTGCAACCGCCTTTGCGGTCTGCTGGATTCGTACGACCTGTTCCGCAATTTTGTTTCGCACATCACAGAATAAATCATACTCCAATGCCGCTAACTTGTCCTCAGCTCCGAGAATCATGTCCTCGAGTTCTTTTAACTCCGGCGTAATATAGCGCTCCGCATTGGCAAGCGTCTGTTTTCTGGTAAAATACTCCGGCACCAGTTCTTTGTAGGAATTTGTGACCTCAAGATAATAACCGAACACCTTGTTGTATTTGATTTTTAAATTCTTAATGCCGGTCTTATCGCGCTCTTTTGCCTCAAGCTCTGCAAGCCAGGTCTTTCCTTCTGTCTTTGCCTTCCGGTACTTATCGACATCGGCATTGTAACCGTCCTTGATGATTTCGCCTTCCCTTACAAGTATCGGTGGGTCATCATTGATGGCACCTTCAATCAGCTCATACAGTTCCTCGAGGGAATCCATATCATTTTCAATCTCAGTCAGCATGGCGCCCTTAAAATCGGTCAGCAGTGCCTTAATCGGCGGAAGCATCGCAATGGAATTTTTAAACGCAATCAAATCTCTCGGATTGGCAGACAGGTAAGTCACCCTTGTCACCAGACGTTCCAAATCATAGATTGGGTTGAGATATTCCCGCAGCTCCTCTCTTGTGATGACATGCTCGTTGATTTCTTCAATCGCATCCTGGCGCTTCTCAATTTCGGCTTTGTCGATAAGCGGCTGTTCGACATAGGAACGTAACATTCTTGCACCCATGGCGGTTTTGGTCTTATCGAGAACCCATAACAGGGAGCCGCGTTTCTGTTTTTCGCGCAGCGTCTCCACCAGTTCTAAGTTTCTGCGGGAAGAACTGTCGATTAACATATATTTTCCAGTCGAATACGGATGGATGGCAGAAATGTGATCCAGCTCATTTTTCTGTGTCTCATATAGGTATTTTAACAGCGCCCCCGCCGCAATCACGCCGCAGCCGTAATCGCTTAATCCAAGCCCTTCGAGGCTTTTGACATGAAAATGATCTTTTAAGGTATTTTCTGCTAAGTCGTCACTAAAATACCATGCCTCCAACGCAGAAATTGTAATTCCAAGTCGATGACGCATATCATCAAAATCCAGCCCGCTCATGTAAAAGCTTTCGTTGCAGACAATTTCGGTCGGATTGAACTTGTTCATTTCATCAATCAGCTTGCGCTCATTGTCGACCTCGGTGACAAAATAATCTCCGGTTGAGACATCTGCAATCGAAACGCCGTATTTGTCTGCCACGTACACAATGCACATGATGTAATTGTTCTTTGTCTCATCAAGTGCCTGGATATCCGTGTTCGTTCCCGGCGTCACAATGCGGATGACCTCGCGCTTCACAAGCCCCTTGGCAAGCTTCGGGTCCTCCACCTGCTCACAGATTGCCACCTTGTGTCCGTTTGCCACCAGCTTGTTCAAATATCCTTCCACCGCATGATACGGAATCCCACACATCGGCGCACGCTCTGTGGTTCCGCAGTTTTTTCCGGTCAACGTCAGTTCCAGCTCTTTTGAAACCGTGATGGCATCGTCAAAAAACATTTCATAGAAATCGCCCAGCCGGTAAAATAAAATGCAGTCCTTATATTCTTCTTTTGTTTGCAGATATTGCTGCATCATTGGTGTATATTCTTCTGCCATTGTATGTTAGCCCTTTCTGTTTAAAATGGCTTCCGCCACTTTGAGTCCGTCCATCGCCGCGGACATGATTCCGCCCGCATATCCGGCGCCTTCCCCGCAGGGATAAATGCCCCGCACATTTGCCTGAAATGTTTCATCCCGTTCAATCCGTACAGGAGAGGATGTTCTACTCTCCACACCCGACAAAATTGCATCTTTTCTGTCAAAGTTCGGGATAACATGACCAAAATGCTTCATTCCGCCGATAAAAGCCTGTTCGACCTCGTCTGAAAAAAGTCCTCTTAAGTTGCAAAGACAGGTTTCACCTTTTGTCATCGAAGGAAACGCACCATATGCCTCAGAAGGCTTATTTTCGCAGTAATCCCCGAAAAGCTGCTGCGGAATCTTTCCGTTTCCGAGCGCAAACGCATGCGCCTCTAACTGCTCCTGAAACCGTACCCCGGCAAGTGCATCCTCCCCGCCGAAATCCTCCGGTGTCACTGCCACGATAATTGCGCTGTTCGCATTCGCACTGTCTCTTCTGGAATAGCTCATGCCGTTTACGGCAAGGCGTCCCTCTTCGGAGGAAGCATTTACGACATAGCCGCCCGGACACATACAAAACGAGTACACGCCTCTTCCATTTGCATTTGCGGTCACCTTATAAGGCGCTGCGGGAAGCTCGTTATAAAAACGCTCCCCGTACTGATTTTTGTTAATCATCTCCTGTGGATGTTCAACACGAAAACCGACTGCAAATGATTTCGGAGACAGCGCAAGGTGCTTTTGCTCTAGCATCCGAAACGTATCTCTGGCACTGTGTCCCGGTGCTAATACCACACACCCTGCGGCAATCCAGTCTGTATCATTCACACATACCTCTGTCACTGCATCCGCATCCATCCGGATATCCGTCACACAGGAGGAAAAATGAAATTCGGCACCCGCCTCCTGCATAAAATGCCGCATGTTTTCAATCACCACCGCCAGAATATCTGTTCCGATATGTGGCTTGTTCTCGTAGAGGATTTCCTCCGGTGCTCCGAACTTTACAAATGTCTCAAGAACAAACCGGTTTCTTCCAACCGGATCTTTTACCAGGGTGTTTAATTTTCCATCTGAAAAAGTACCAGCTCCGCCTTCTCCGAACTGAACGTTGGATGCCGTGTCAAGAACGCCTGTTCTCCAATATGTCTGCACGTCCCGAGTCCGCTCTTTGATTTCACGTCCGCGCTCTAACACAATCGGGGAAAGCCCCGCTAACACCAGTTCATAGGCACAGAAAAGTCCCGCCGGTCCTGCACCGATAATCACCGGGCGTAACCCTTTTTTCTGCTCTGCATCCGCCTCCGGGATAAGATACCGCTTTGGTGACACTGCACTGATATTGTGATTTTGAAGCCGCTTTAAAACAGACTGTTCCCCTTCTACCGCTACATCTACCGTATAGCTGTAAATGAGGTCCGGCTTTTTTCTTGCATCAATCGATTTTTTTACAACCTGCCAGCTTAATTTGTGCCCCGGCGAAAGTTTCAACTCTTTTTTTATTTTTGCTTCCAGTTCCGCCGTTGTGTGACGGATGGGAAGCTTCAACTGATTGATTCGTATCATGTTCTGCTCCGTTTCGTCTTTGCTGCCGCATGGATTCCCGCAACATAGCCGCTCGACCATGCCCACTGTAAATTATAGCCTCCGCAGGTGCCGTCGATATCTATTACCTCGCCTGCAAAATAAATGCCGGAAACAAGCTTCGATTCCAGCGTTTCGTTGTCAATTTCACAGGTATTAACCCCTCCGGCACACACCTGCCCCAGTTCTATCGGTTTGCTGCCGCAGATATCGACCCGGAATGCCTTTATTTTTGCGCAAAGTGTGGAAAGCTGCCGGTAGGAAAGCTGTTCCGCCGGAATGTCTAAACGGACACCGCTTTCTTTTAACAGTACGTCATTTAATTTGCGTGGGAAAAGTCCAATCATGGCTTCGGACGTACTCTTTCCATATCCAAATGACAAAAATCGTTCTTTCAACAGGGAAAGCACTTCTTCTGCTGTCAGCTTTGGCAGAAAATCAATTTCCGCAGAAACTGCCTGTTTCTTTGAAAGTGCGCGCGTTGCAAACCGGCTGACCTGAAAGACCGGAATCCCGGAAATACCATAGTCGGTAAGCTGTAATTCGCCCTGTTCTACTGCCGCACATTCTTTTTCTATGTAAAGGCGAAGTTCCATTTCTGTCCGGATTCCGGCAAGCGCTTTAAAAAAAGTCTGTTTCCCCTGCAACGGCACAAGCGCCGGAACTACATCAATAAAATGATGGTTGAATTTACGGATGAGGGAAAAGGCACTTCCGTCACTTCCCGTCTTTGGTGCGGCGAGAAGTCCGGTTGCAAAGAGAATCGTCTTTGCATAAATTTTCTGTCGGTTCTTCTCATCCTCTGCGAAATGTCCGGTCAGTTCAAACTGCGTCTCCCGACCACTCTTTGATTGTTTTTCAATACCGGTCAGCTCAAAAGAGGTCTGTAAGGAAACGCCCCGATAAGAAAGCTCCATCCGAAGCACATCAAGAACCGATGCCGCCTGCTCGCTGGAAGGATAATAATACCCTCTTTTTTCTTTGGGATAAATGCCAAGCTCTGAAAAGAATCGCAGCGTATCTTCTAACCCGAACTGCTCAAAAACAGGCAACACAAATGCAGGGTTCTCGCCCCTGTAATACGCGATACCCTGCAATGCGTTGGTATAGTTACATTTTCCGTTTCCGGTTGAAAGAATCTTTTTCCCCACACGGTCCATATGTTCGATGACAATGGTTTTCGCACCGCTTCTTGCCGCTGTAATTGCTGCCACAAGCCCGGCGGCACCGCCTCCGATGACTGCCACATCATAGGAATTTTTATTTGAATGATTCATAATAAAACCTCAAACTCTAACACATCTACCGCCTATTCTAGCACATTGAAAAGGAACATTCAACTCGAACAGTTTTCGAGGAACTCATATAAATCCGTTTCCGTCTCAAAGAACAGGCCCTCTTCAATCCGGTTTAACAGCGATTCCTCAAGATTTGCTGCGTCAATGCCTGTCTCAAAGAAAACGGTCGTACCATCGCTTCCATAGACGGCAAGTTTTCCTTCCAAAATTTTGATAACAAAGCGGTATGGCTTTTGCACCGCCATGCTTTCCGCAGAATCAATGTGTTCTGTCTGTTCTGCCGCTTCTGTCCCGCTTTGATAACCAAGTTGTTCCGGCACTTCCGGGGGCAGTCCCACCAGAAGAAGCCCATAAAGTGAAATAGCGGCAGATGCTGCCGCAATCCAGATACCTGTCTTTTTTTTCATCGCACTCACACTTCTTTTTTTCGATAAGTATCTGTCTTTTTTCACTCTTTTATACAGGAATTCTGCCTATTACCGCAGAAGATGGAACTTTCTTGCCAGGCGAACAAGCAGTTCTCCCTTCGGGAACCGCAGAATCTCACGCTCGGTTAATCCCTTTAACAGTAAGAGCAGCACCGCATAGGTGATGGCTCCAAGCGGAATCGAAACAAGCGAAATAATAGAGCCGCGCAGACGCACGCTCTCTGCCATTCCTGTCGTGCACATCAGTAACAGTCTTGAAACCAGAAATACGACAACGCCCATTCCTGCCGCTGAAATTGCCGGAACCAGAAATGTCTTTCGGACTTCCTGGCGGTAACCGCTGTATTTTTTTAAGGAATGCAGATTAAAAATACTCATGAAAAGTCCGAAGGAAATATTTGCGCCCACCATTGCATAGATATTTAAGTCGAGTACAAACATTCCGACAACAAGAATCACAAGCTGAAGCGCTAACGCAAGTGCCGCATTTTTAATCGGCTCCTTCATCCGGTTAATTCCCTGTAAAAGACCATTTGAAAGCGTTGACAGGGAAAAGAAGATGACGGAAAGCGCGCCAAGCTGTACCATGTGGGCAGCAAGTTCAGAGGAATCCTTAAATAACATCTGAAGAATCGGGGATGCAAGAACACTCATGCCGACTGCACACGGGAATGCAATCACCGAAATAAAACGGGTTGCCGTGTTAATCTGTCCGAGTGCCTCCTTGCGCTTTCCGCTCGCATATGCCGCAGTCAGTGCCGGAACACACGATGCTGACAGGGAAGACGCAATGGCAACCGGAACATTGATTAATGTTGTATATTTTCCGGCGTAAATTCCATTCCAGGAATTGTAATCGCTCGCTGCATATCCCTGAAATTCTGCAATGTGTTTATACACGGACATATCAATAAAATTATTGCAGTTGTAAATTGTTGTACTTAATAAAACCGGAACAATCGTCACAATCAGTGTCTTAAAAATTTCGGAATAACTGTCTACATGTGCATTCCGCTCCCGCTTCATCTGTTTTTTAAATACCTTCAGATAAACCGCTAACACGAATGCCGCAAATAAAAGTCCTACAAATGCGCCCACACCGGTTCCAAGCGTTCCACCCATCGCACCATATGCCGCCGCATACTGTTCAGGATTTCCAAGTACCGCACCAATCTTTAAACCGCGGTCAAACAATACGTATGCCGCCCATACGCTCACAATCGCATTTGCAATCTGCTCCAGAATCTGTGAACAGGCACTCGGCATCATCGTTCCAAGTCCCTGGAAAAAACCGCGCAATACGCCAAGGATTGCCACAATAAGAAGAACCGGGACAAGCACACGCACCGCAAAGATACTGTACGGTGTATTCATAATCGTATCTGTGATAAATTCTGCACCAAACAGCAGAATCAACGCAGCAATAGAACCTGTGACTGTTCCAAAAATCAGTGCACATTTTAAAATCCGGTATACATTGCGTTTCCTGCCCTGTGCAATATTCGCCGATACCAGCTTTGAAACCGCCAGAGGAAGACTGACAGAAGAAATAATCAGCAGGTTGTTATAAATTTCAAATGCACAGCTATAGAGATCATTTCCAGCGTCTCCAATTATATTTGTAAGTGGAATCCGGTAAATCAGACCGATAATTCGACTGATTAGGGACGCCACAGCAAGAATCGTTCCCTGTACTAAAAATCCGGTTCTGCTGTTTGTTGTTTTTTTTGCCATAGGTATTCCTCTATCTCACTCTATCTCAAAATATTCATCTCATTTAAAATGGCTTCCTGTTTCCCCTCCATGCAGGCTGCCTCTTCCGGTGTCATATGGTCATAGCCGAACAGATGCAGCATACTGTGCAGAATCAGAAAAGCAAATTCCCGTTTTTCGCTGTGTCCGTAGCTCTCTGCCTGTTCCTTGACGCGGTCCACGGAAATTACGATATCCCCCAGCATAATTTCCCCGGTATCCGGATTAAAATTGTCATCATAGTCCTCTTCCAGATGGGAAAAATCCCCTGCTTTCTCATAGGAAAGCATCGGAAATGACAAGACATCCGTCGGTGCATCAATCTGACGATACATCCGGTTGATTTCATGGATGCCCTCATTGTCCGTAAGAGTCAGATTTACCTCTGCCTCATAGGGAAAGTCTTCCTTTTCAATGGCAAAAGAAACCACTTCCTCTGCCAGTGCTTCGTAATCAAACGGAAACGATACATCCACTTCTTTTTCAATATTAAGGCTCATTTTTATACCAATGCCTCCTCTTTCACAAGATATTCCCGGATTTTCAAAAACATATTCATGCTGATTCCGGATTTGTCATAAAGTCCTGCCGCAGAATATTCATTTAACGTCTGGTAAATCACCATATCCTGATTCCAGTCGCTGTGCAGAGCTGTTTTTTTGTTTAACACTTCCATTTTTAAAAGAAGCCCATTCACCATATGCACAATCGCGGACTCCACATTGGAGGGAAGCTCGTCCTTCCCGTCATATTCATAAATGATATGTAACACTTCTTCCGGGAAACAGTATTTCTGTGCAATCAAAACGCCGCTCTGTGCAATCGGTTCCCCTTCGATAATTCCAATCCGGTAATAAAAGCCAGCCGCCGCACACAGTTTTTCATCAGCTCCGACAAGTCTGGCACATGCCGCTGCAACTCTTGAAACATTTCGCGCGTGCTCATATTCATGTCTGGAAAAATTCATAAGCTCCATGGCAGCAGGATAAGACTCATCCAGAATATCATTTAAAATGGTCGAAATCTCCTGTTCCCGCGCCCGCAGTAAAATCTGATAGCAGGTAAAGATAAAAAGGACTGCCACTGCCCCCTCGATTCCACCGTACAAAAAGAGTTTTGGTTTTATCTCCTGATAGGCAAAGTAATAAAAAAGTTCCGGCAAAAGAACAGATACTGCAAACACAATGCCGGCATACCACAATTTGTTTTCCTGCTTCATCATCGCTTCTGCAAGGACGCAGCCGGCAAGCGTTAAAATACAGTATAAAATCAGTTCCTCATTGTTTGCTCCTGCCATCAGACAAAGAATGGCATTTCCGAAAATTCCGGTGTACATTGCAATCTGTACGGAACCGACTGCTGTCATAACAAACGGCAGAAAAATCACCGGCTTTAAAAACTCCGGACAAACGCTTCCTGCCGTTAATACTGCAAATGAAAAAAGATAGCCAAACATCAGTTTGTGGTAACTGCACTCCCGGTTTCCTGAAAGACGTCCTAACGCCCGTTCATGCTCTAACAAAAACGCAAACAACGCCAGATAGACCGCATCTAAAATCAGGACTCCAAGCATTTCATCGACCATTTTGCCGTTTTTCCAACTAAGAAACAGACTAAAGGCAACGGTAGCTGCCATGATGAAGCAGAGATTTATAATCCTTCTTGCCACGAAATGTTCCTTCATCCTCTTGGTTTCTCCTGTTTCTTTTTCTTCTGTGTTCTTGCCGTGCGGCTCTCATAATCTTCGTATGCCTTGACAATCTTCTGTACGACCGGATGACGCACAACATCCTGGCTCGTCAGCTCACAGATACCGATTTCTTCGACTTTGCGGAGAACTTTTAATGCGACATCAAGTCCGGACGCCGCTCCCGGCGCCAGATCCTTCTGGGTTGCATCTCCGGTGATGACTGCCTTGGAACCAAAACCGATACGGGTTAAAAACATCTTCATCTGTGCCGGTGTCGTGTTCTGCGCCTCATCAAGAATGATAAATGCATTGTCAAGCGTGCGGCCGCGCATATAGGCAAGCGGTGCGACCTCAATCAGCCCTTTTTCCATGTTCTTCTGGAAGCTCTCTGCACCCATAATCTGATAAAGGGCATCGTAAAGCGGCCTTAAATACGGGTCGACCTTGCTCTGTAAATCACCCGGCAGGAAGCCGAGCTTTTCTCCCGCTTCAATCGCAGGTCTTGTCAGAATAATCCTGCCGACCTCTTCGTTTTTGAATGCCGTAATTGCCATTGCCATCGCAAGATAGGTTTTTCCGGTTCCGGCAGGGCCGATTCCAAAGGTAATCATCTTGCTGCGGATTGCATCCACATATGCCTTCTGTCCAAGTGTCTTGGGCTTTACCGGCTTTCCGTTAATCGTGTGGCAGATGCAGTCACGGTCGATTTCTACAATCGCCGATTCTTTCTGTTCTTCTAAGAGCGCAAGCGCATAATTGACATTCTGCTCCGTAATCACATTGCCGCGCTTTGAAAGCTCTAAAAGCTGTAAAAATACGTTGGAAGCGCTCTTGATACGCCGCTCATCGCCAAGAATTTTCATGCTTTCCCCGCGGACAACCACGGTCACGTTTAACGTGCGTTCTATTTTTTTGATATAAGCGTCAAACTGACCAAATACGTTTGCCATATGGTCGGTTGGAATGTTTAATGATAGTTCAGTCAGACTCATCCGTCAGTTGCCTTTCTTCAAGCGTTATTTCCCGAACCTCGGCAGGATGCTTGGATACGATGGATTGTAACACTGTAATCGTCCCTTTTGCAACATACTTTCGATTCTTTTTTTCTATAATAACATCTTTTCCTATAATTTGAATACCTTTTTCTTCCAATTCTGTAAGATAATTCGTCAGATTTTTCTGCGCAATCGTCTGTATCTCCTCTTTGGTATGCGTTTTTTCGACTGATTCATACTCGTAATACGTCCGCGTCGTAAAATAAATGGGCAGATAAAAATTATCGGTAAAATGAAACTGCGTCGTGTCTGCCAGCTGATTCCATTCTGCAAACTTATTTTTAAAAAAAGGATTGGTGATGACTGCATCCAGGAATCTCAGTTCATAGGTTACCGCCGTATTTCCGGTATAAACCGTATCCACGTAATCCGTCGGAATCACATCCTCATAGGGAAGCACTACCTCCGCGGTAATATCCGCATCTGCCCCCTCATAAAGGTACTCATAAACTTCACCGTCATCGTTTAAAAGCTCGACACAGGCGCTCACCAGGCAGTCCCCCGTCTTTACCTCGCTTCCGACTGCAACAAGCGGTGTTCCGCTTCGCGTAATCATTTCCCGGACAATCCCGTCCGCTTCCGCCGTAATGTCGTATACCGTCTCATCCGTTTCGTCATAGCTTTCTTCCGGCAGCAGGTTTTCCTGAATGTCCACGGTCATTTTGGTTCCGTAAATTTTGATGGAGGTCCAGATGACTTCTCCGTAACGGCTGCGCAGATGTTCTTCTAACTTTGCACAGCTGATGTCCTTTTTCCGGCTTCCGAAAGAGCTTTCTTCCTCTGAGAGAAAATCAAGCACCACCTCTTCTGAAAGGTAAGAATTGCCGTTGACTTCAATATTCCAGATAAATCCGGACAGATAATAAATCAGTCCGCACAGACAGACAAGTCCAACTGCAAAAAGCTTCCGTTTCCGATAACGGTAAAGCTCAAATGGAAGTCCTTTTCTTTTTAAAATGTGAATCTTCGTCTTTGTTTTCTTTAGAATCGGTTTTAAACGCCGGAAACCATTTATGCTGATGCAGAATTCATAGCCCTCCTCACAGGGCTTTAAATTCCAGATTAAAATTCCACGGTTTCCGCAGAGATTGAGGAAACGCTCCGGCGCATATCCGGTCAGCCGGACATACACGTACCCTCTTGTATATTTTATCAGAGAAAGCAGCATTGCCTAACTCTCGTACGCAATCGTATTGATAAACCCTGTGATTTTCATTTCCTCACTGGTGTAATAATCAATTGCAAGGTGTGCGCCGGAAATTAAAATCCTGCAATTTTTTGTCTGAATACGGATTTTGGAATCCTCATATTCGAGAATTCCGCGGTAATTGGCAATCACAGCTTCCCGTCTGCCTGTCACCGTGACAATTGCCGCCCCTAACATAAGATCTTTTGGAAACTCCAAGTCTCCAACGAGTTTCTCAGAAAAAGAGACCCCTGATTTCTCGTTTGTCTGATGATGTCTATTCGATATTCCAACATTTTTTCTCATATATCACTATATGAATTTTGTTAAAATTCTATTCATTAAGGCAGAATGAATTGTTTTACAACCGGTTCCTTTGCCTTCGGCGCATCTGAAAATTCATATGCCCCTAAAATACGTGCTCTCGCAGCTTCCATTTTTTCCTTATCTCTACCGCAGATTACCGCAAGTGTATCGCCGGTCTCCACACGGTCCCCGTTTTTCTTTTCAAGCAGAATTCCGACCGAAAGGTCAATCACACTCTCCTTGGTCTCCCTGCCGCCGCCGAGTGTCATGCAGGCAATTCCGATTTCCTCTGCAAGAATCCGGTCTACATAACCGCTTTTTGGTGCTGCTACCGCCATGGTATATGGTGCTTTTTCAAACAGTCCGGTATCGTAAACCGGTGCCGGATCTCCACCCTGTGCCCTTACAAATTCTGCAAATTTTTCTAATGCCTTTCCGTTGTCAATCACTTCCTGCATCAGCTTTTCTGCCTCGCTCTGGCTTTCGGCTCTTCCCGCGAGCTGTAGCATCTGTCCGCCCAGTGCAAACACGACCTCCTTTAAATCTGCCGGTCCCTTGCCGCGCAGCGTGTCGATTGCCTCTATGACCTCTACGGAATTGCCCACCGCAAGACCAAGCGGCTGATCCATATCGGTAATCACTGCCGCCATCTTCTTTCCTGCCATTGTTCCAATCGATACCATTTCTTTTGCAAGTGCAACAGAATCGTCAAGTGTCTTCATAAACGCGCCGTTTCCGGTCTTGACGTCAAGCACAATCGCATCACTGCCGGATGCAAGTTTTTTGCTCATGATGGAGCTTGCAATCAAAGAAAGCTGGTCCACTGTCGCAGTCACATCGCGCAGCGCATAAAGCTTTTTATCTGCCGGTGCAAGGTTTGCGGTCTGTCCGGCAATCGCAATCCCGATTTCATTGACATTTTTGATAAATGTCTCCTCTGAGATTCCTGTTGTAAACCCTTTAAAGCACTCGAGCTTGTCAATCGTGCCTCCGGTATGTCCAAGCCCTCTGCCGGACATCTTTGCAACCGGCACGCCAAGCGCTGCAACAATCGGGGTTAAAACAAGGGATGTCTTATCGCCCACACCGCCTGTACTATGTTTGTCTACCTTTACGCCATGGATGGCGGACAAATCGAGTACATCGCCGCTGTCCCGCATTGCAAGGGTCAAATCGACAGTTTCCTTTGGGCTCATGCCCTGAAAACAGATTGCCATTGTCATCGCAGACATCTGGTAATCCGGGATACTTCCGTCCGTAAATCCATTAATCATATACCGGATTTCTTCGGTTGAAAGCTCCTGCCCCTTTTTCTTTTTTAAAATTAAATCATACATTCTCATCGTAAACCTCATTTCTGCGCACAGCGTCTATGCGTCTTTTGTTTTCCCGGTTACTCACTGACACGGTAGTGTCCGACAATGTCTCCCCAGGTTTCCAATATATCTTCCTCATAATCCCTCTGCCACGGATTTGCATGATGGATAACAAAGGCAATCCCCTTACGGTTTCTCTTATCGGATACTACGCCGATATGTTTTTCAAAAATCACAATATCGCCGCCCTGCCATTCTGCAATATCATTAACATCTGTAGTGAGTGAAATGGCGTTTCTGGCAAAATATACCTTCAAGTTCGCCACTCTGCGAAAATCGATTGCGGGGTCGGCTTCCTCAATCCCCGGATAAGCCTCCGGCGCTGCCAGATAATCTGCCTCCACAAGCTCTTTTAAATCATAGCCCGCCCCAAGCAGTCCAAATGCTACCACATCCGTGCAGACGCCACAGCCGTCATCCGGATAGCCATTTTGGTAATAATTGCTTTTATATTTCGGCTTTGTGCCAATGTAGGTGCGCACATTCTGCAGAATATCGGTCTGGTCATCAATCCCGTCCCCGTCTGCATCCACGCTGCTTGTATAGTGTGGAATGTCAAAGTCAGCATTTGTGTAACTGCGATGTGGAATCACATTTAAGCGGTACAAAAAATAGAACAGACAAAAGATACCGACGCCCGCAGCTAAAACTACAATCAGAGTTTTTGCTTTCCGTTTCATAAAGTTCTCCTTTTAGAAATAATCCGAGATATAAGGCACCTGCTGTTCAATGGCATCCTCTAACATATCAATGATTTCGGCACTTGTCTGCAGCCTGCCGATTTTGGCAAGGTAATCCGGGCGTTTATAGCCCATAAGCATGGTAGTCATGGTCTGAATACTGATTTTGTCCGGACAGGGCTCCGCAATACGCTCTACGTTTGCTTTTCCGGTCTTTGAAATGCGAAGCAGAAACGACCCCTGATTGCACTCCATAATCGGGTCGGTCAGTGTAAAGCGCCACTCTCTGTCCGTAATATCTGCCTTAAACGGATAGTCCGCAACAAATGCCGGGAAATCGACAATGCGCCCCATATAGTAAGGCGAAATCACTTCTTTAATGCTCGCATCCTCTAACAGAAACGCCAGCGGTTCATCCGTGTAGGTACTGCCCTCCACCTGATTAATCATCGAAAAATGTGCTGACACAAAGTTCCAGAGACCGGTGCGCGCTTCCTCATTGTTAAAAATCATATCCTTGATATAAAAGACTTCATTTTCAATCCAATAGATAATGTAGCCGTCTGCAATGCCCGCCTCGTTATAATAGATTGCCGCCATAATGTCATCTTTATCCCAGAGCCAGTATTCGTTCCACGCCAGCTCATCCCGCACAATTGCACCGTGCGTATGTGCCGCATATGCCGCATAAGTCTGCTTGAGCTCCTCACTGTCCGGTTTCACGCGCCGCACATCGCCTGCGACCTGACGGTTTTTAGGAAGCTGGTAATCCTTGATGTTATAGGAAATCTTATCGGAGATAAGCTCCCAGCCTTTTCTGCGGTAATAGGGAATCGAGTACGGATACAGATAGCAGATATACTGCCCTTTTTTCTGCATATTTTTGAGTGCCTGCTCCAAAAGCTTGTGCATCAGTCCCATATTGGAATATTCCGGGTAAGTTCCGACTCCGGTCAGCCCTCCCATAGAATATGTTTTTCCAAAAATCTGTACCTGCATCGGATAAACTGCCACCTGTGAAATCAGGTTATCATTGTCAAACCAGCCAATCACATCTGCCTTTTCCATCGTTGGAAATTTGGCGCGGATAATTTCTTTTTCCTGCCATCCGATGGAATTGAGTTCCTGGTCGGTCACCTGAAATACGTACCGGAGCAGCGCATTGTACTGCTCCATATATTCACTGCCCACAGGACGCATTTTTAAATTTCGTTTATTCATTCTGTCTATCTGTCCTTTCCATACCTGTCCTGCCTTCTAGTATAGCCGATTTGAGGTCTGTTTTAAAGTCCCATTTTGTCCGTTATTTGTGATAAGGCTCACCATTCATAATCCGGTAACTCCGGTAAATCTGCTCTAACAGAACCACGCGCATGAGCTGGTGTGGAAATGTCATTTTGGAAAAGCTTAGTTTCCAGTCACTGCGTTTTAAGATGCGCTCCGACAATCCGAGCGATCCTCCAATTACAAATATAATATGGCTGTTGCCGGCAGTTCCAAGCGATTCTATTTTCTGCGAAAGCTCAACAGAGTCCAGCTGTTTTCCGTCTATCGCAAGCACGCAGAGAACGGCGCCTTCTTTGATATATTTTTCGAGCCGTTCCCCTTCTTTGTCTTTTATCTGGCGCTCGACTGTTTCGCTGGCATGGTCCGGCGTCTTTTCGTCCGCCACTTCTATGATTTCAAGGTTGCAGTAACGGCTTAACCGCTTCTGGTATTCCGCTACTGCCTCCCTGTAAAATTTTTCTTTTATTTTTCCAACACATAAAATTGTAATCTTCAATTATCAAAATGCTCCTTCCTGCGGGATTCTGATATAGTATATCATCCCGCTTTAGAATCTACAACAAAAACCCCGCCTCTGTGTCTTTGCGATTCACAGAGGCAGGGTTTTATGATTCATCTCATAAGTGCTTTGTTGTCAAAACCTGTCCATCATTTCTTTTTTGCCCATTTAGCATAAAGGGTTACGTTTCCGGTGCTTCCCTTCTTTATCTGAGTCACTTTCTTCGTACACTTCTTATCGGAATACCAGCCTTTGAAGGTATAGCCTTTGCGGGTCGGACTCTTTAATTTAATTGTCTTTGTAGTAATATTATAAGAAGACGGATTGTTCTTGTTATTTTTTCCCTTATTCAGGTTGTAGGTGATGGTATATTTTGTCTTCGACCACTTTGCATACAATGTCACCTTTCCGCCTGATTTTGCAGAAAGATTTTTGATTTCTGCCTTGTTCTTATAAGTTTTTCCGCTTCCGTCTTTCTTCGTATTCCAGCCCTTAAAGGTATAGCCTTTTTTCTTATAGCTATTCTTGGCCAGCGTATAAGTCTTTCCATATTTTAAGCTGGTGAGTTTTTTCATGCTGCCGGAAGTGCTGCCGTTTCCGTTGAAGGTGATGGTATACTTGTTTGCCGTCCACTGTGCATACAATGTGACAGTCGCTCCATTGGTCTTCGTCAGCTTGGAGCCATCTGCTTTGTCTGCATAAGTGGTTCCGGTGCCATCCTTTATCGTATTCCAGCCCTTAAAGCTGTAGCCCTTTTTCTGGAATTTGTTTGCACTTAATGCCGTCTTGCTTCCATAAGTTATTTTCTGATTTGCGACAGAACCGCTGTCTGCTCCGTTGCCATTGAATTTGACCGTATAGGCAACCTTCAGTTGGTATGGAATACCATGGTCGATGGCATATTGTTTTGCATAAGAATTTTCTTCGCAGTAAATGGTAATCTTTGCACACTCGGAAAACGCCCAGGCTCCTATGCTCGTTACGCTCGACGGCAGTTCAATACTGGTTAAACTGCTGCATCCCTGAAACGCACTTTCTCCTATGCTCGTTACGCCCGACGGTATCTTGATACTTGTTAAACTGCTACACTCGGAAAACGCTTCGGCTCCTATGCTCGTTACGCTCGACGGCAGCCCGATACTGGTTAAACCACTACACTTTTCAAACGCTCCGGCTCCTATGCTCGTTACTCCTGACGGCAGCTCGATACCGGTCAAACCACTGCATCCGGAAAACGCATAATTTCCTATGCCCGTTACTTCTGACGGCAGCTCGATACTGGTTAAACTGCTACATTTTTCAAACGTTTGTTCTTCTATGCTCGTTACGCTAGGCGGTATCTTGATACTGGTTAAACTGCTACACTCGTAAAACGCACTGTATCCTATGCTCGTTACGCTAGGCGGTATCTCGATACTGGTTAAACTGCTACACTCCTCAAACGCACCGTCTCCTATGCTTGTTACGCTTGATGGTATCTCGATACTGGTTAAACTGCTACATTTTTTAAATGTTTGTTCTTCTATGCTCGTTACTCCTGACGGCAGCTCGATACTGGTTAAACCACTGCATTCGTAAAACGCACCGTCTCCTATGCTCGTTACTCCTGACGGCAGCCCGATACTGGTTAAACCACTACATCCGGAAAACGTATATTCTCCTATGCTCGTTACGCTCGATGGTATCCCGATACTGGTTAAACTCCTACACATAGAAAACGCAGTGGCTCCTATGCTCGTTACACTTTTTCCATCAATCGTCTCCGGAATAACTACTTCCGTATCACTTCCATAATATTTTGTAATCGTAATCGTTCCGTCTACATCTTCATAATAACCAAAGTCTTTCGCAGCCGTCGCGTTCTGTGCTTCATCTATTACTTCCAGTTCTTCTGTCTCCTCGACTGCCTCCGTCCCTTCGGTCTCTGCAGCCTCGGTGTCACTGTTCTCTGTCTCCTCCACTGCCTCCTCATCATCGGTTGCACCGGTCTTGGTTTCTTCCATCTCAGTAGTCTCAGTTCCGTCTAATTCAAGGGATTGCTGTACCCACGCCATAACCACGTCTGTAGAATCATCTTCTGCAAACACTGCCTGTGAAGGAAGTGAGAAAACAATTGTTGCTGCCAGTATGACGGAAAACACCTGTTTCCATAACCTGTTTCTCCTCATATGTTTCTCCTTTCTTTTCGTCCATTTTTATGACTAAGAATGTATTGGACGCTTCTCATTATATAACCATCGTTTCTACGATGCAAATCTTTCTTTTCCAGAATTTGTCTCCGTCAATTTCTTTATTTGGGATGGCTGCGTCACACTATCACCAACCTTATAAGGTACACAAAGAATTTCTTATTTGCGGACAACGGAACAAAAGAATGCTGCTTTGTGCACCCTGCCAAGTCATCTCAAACGATTCTCCTCTTGCACTTGTGCAAAAAATCGCCTATAATCTATTTAAAAAGTAAACGAGGTATCTGATATGTGGTGTCCACAATGTAAAACCGAATACACAGACGATATTTACGAATGTCCGGTCTGTAAAACCGCACTGGTGGAAGCGGACAGTTCTCCCTCCCATGCCTATGTATCAAAACGTGCAAAAGCAGAGGATTTGAAGTCCACCGCATACACATTTACCGTGGTGAGCGTGATTGGTTTCGTGGTCTTACTGCTGTTTTTGCTCGGTGTTCTTCCGATTGCGGTTGCAGATTATATGAAGGTTCTGATTTCTGTTGTAATGGGAATCATGCTTCTTATTTTTCTCATTATCGGCATCCGCTCTTTTCGCGAATTAAAACCGTTATACCGGGCGGCCGATACGGAGGATGCACTCCTTGCAGAGGTAACAGCATGGTTTAAGGATACCTATTTTTCATCCGATATCGACCATGATCTTTGCGGCAGCGATGTTGCGCAGTTATACTTTAAGCGTTACGCCATCATGCAGCGCCTTATCCATGAAAAATACCCGGATTTGGAAGAGACATTTGCCGACCACATCATTGAAACCCTTTATGGGGAATTGTTTCCGGATACTGCATCCGAAGACGAGATTTGTTAGGAATGATAATTCATCATAGAAAGCAAGAGGTAAACGTACAATGAAATTACTGGAAGAAAAAATTCTTACAGAGGGAAAAGCAGTCAACAGAGATATTTTAAAAGTGGATGGATTTATTAACCATCAGGTTGATCCTCATCTGATGCAGCAGATTGGAGAAGAATTTGCAAAACACTTTGCAGGACAGGGCATCACAAAGGTAGCTACTATTGAGAGTTCCGGAATTGCTCCGGCACTTATGACTGCCTGTGCCATGAATGTTCCGATGATTATTTTAAAAAAACAGCCGTCAAAGGTTTTAAATGATGACCTCTATCAGACCGTTGTCACTTCTTTTACCAAGGGAACCAGCTATGAACTTACACTTTCCGGAAAATTTATCTCCGAAAACGACCATGTTCTGATTATTGATGACTTCCTTGCCAACGGAGAAGCTGCTACCGGTGCTATCCGTCTTTTGCGCAAGGCGCATGCAACAATTGCAGGTGTCGGAATTCTGATTGAGAAGTCTTTCCAGCCTGGACGCGAGAAATTACAGGAACAGGGAATTGATGTTTACTCCCTTGCCCGCATTAAAAATCTTGACACCGACCTTATCGAATTTGTAGAGGAATAATCTTACAACTAAAAAATGCGTTTATTCAAAAAGCTGCCTGGCAAATCACCAGACAGCTTTTTTCAATTACATTTCCTCTTCTACCGGTCCCTCTACCGGTTCCATTTTCTCTGTCGCTGGACTACAGTTATAAACAGCACGGAAAATATTACTCGTAAGTCCTGTATTATCATCAATCACGATTACCGAAAGTGTGTTCTCCCCCTCCGGAATCACAAACGGTTCCTGATAGCGTGCCGACTGTGCAGTCGGGTCCGTTCCATCCCAGGTATAATAAACAGAGCATCCTGTCTGTGCAAAAATCGAAATCACCGTCTCGGTGTTCACGATGCCCCCCCTTGGAGTGACAATCGGGTCTCTAGGAGAAACCAGTTTTATCACATAGTGATTTTCGGATACATCACTGCAGATTCCCTTGTCATTGACACACACGGCACGCACGGTATACTCGCCCTCCGCTGTAAGCGGAATCCCAATTTCCGGGTCATAAAGCATCCCATCCGCTGCATCCGGTGTGCTTTCATCTAATGTATAATAAATCATATCTCCCGCTAAAGAATCCAGATTTACGGTAATATATCTTCCGTACGTATCGCTGATTGGAGAAATGACAGGCGCATCTGTATGATAAGGTGCGAACAATGCTTCTATCTCCTCATTTGGTGCATAAGAAGCCAGTTCAAGAATACTGTCATAATCACTGTTTCTCTCATACAGCTCAATCAGTTTTTCATATGCTTCCTTTTGGGAACGGTCCAACTGTACGGTCTCAAGGTATAAAACCATTGCCGTATCATAATCCTCCTGTTCCATATAAATCTCTGCCATTTCCATACGTGCGCTGACATCCTCCGGCATCAGAGTCAGCGCTGTATTATAGTATTTGAGCGCTTGTGTCTGATTCCCGGATGCCTTTGCCTGCTCTGCCATCTGCATCTGATATTCATAAGAATTGGAATTCTGAACATCTGTATAGATTTTAAATACCATGCAGACAATCAAAACAATCCCTGCGATACAGCCAAACAAAATCCCAAGCATTTTCCTTAATGGCATCTTCTGTGATTCTTTCGATGAATTTACGTTTTCCTGATCCGGTGCGTTTTTCTCTTCTTTCGCTCCATTCTTTAACAGTGCGTTTAAATATTCATCCTCTAATATTTCATCTCCGGTGACAAACTGTACCTCATGTCCGCATTTGCTGCAATAAAGACATCCCTCTGGAATCTCGCTGCCACATTTTTTGCATCTCATATGAAAGATTCCCCTCTAATCCAAATCCATTGACTCTACACAATTGTTCATCAACATTGCAATTGTCATAGGTCCAACGCCTCCCGGTACAGGAGTGATAGCAGAGGTATGTTCCGCCACTTCATCAAATTTCACATCTCCGCAGAGCTTGCCGTTTTCGTTGCGGTGAATTCCAACATCAATGACAACGGCACCCTCTTTGATATAGTCTGCCGTAATAAACTGTGGTTTCCCGATTGCAACGATTAAAATATCCGCCTGTCTGCAAAGCTCTTTCAGATTTTGTGTCTTAGAGTGCGCAATGGTGACGGTTGCATTTTCACGAAGCATCAAAAGCGCCATCGGTTTTCCGACAATATTGCTTCTTCCGATTACCACACAGTTTTTTCCGGCAATTTCAATGCCGGAACGCTTTAATAACTGGATAATGCCCGCAGGTGTACAGGAGACAAATCCGCGTTCACCAATCACTAATTTCCCAATGTTTTCCGGATGGAATCCATCCACGTCCTTTTTCGGAGAAATAGCTCCAATCACACGGTCTTCATTAATATGCCCCGGAAGCGGAAGCTGAACAAGGATTCCATTTACCGTATCATCTTTATTCAGCTTCTCTATCAGGGCAAGAAGTTCCTCCTCTGTTGTCTCTTCCGGAAGTTCATAGGAAAGAGAACGGATTCCGATATAGGTACATGCTTTCTTTTTGTTATTGACATACACCGAAGAAGCAGGGTCATTTCCCACCTGAATCACTGCAAGTGCTGCTTCCCGTCCTTCTTTCCGGTATTCCTCTACCTTCGTCTTTAATTCATCTTTGATTTCCTGTGAAATACGTTTTCCGTCAATAATCTGCACCTTTTCTACCTCCATCCCAGTTTTGACTGTTAGTATAAGCCTGTGATAACACCCTCATCATTTACATCAATTCCATATGCCGCCGGTGCTTTGGAAAGTCCTGGCATTGTCATGATGGCACCTGTTACGGCAACCACAAATTCTGCGCCCGCAGACAGATATACTTCTCTTACATTCACAGTAAATCCGGTCGGTCTTCCGAGTTTCTTTGCATCGTCTGACAGGGAATACTGCGTTTTTGCCATACATACCGGAAAATCTGACATTCCCATTTCTGCAATTCGCTTTAATTCGCGTTTTGCCGCCGGCGCATAGGTCACACCGTCTGCTCCGTAAATTTCTTTTGCAATGGTTTCAATCTTTTCTTCCAGTGACAATTCATCTTCATAAAGCGGTTTGAAATGGCTTTCTTTCGTCTCGATTGTCTCTAAGATTTTTTCGGCAAGTGCAATACCGCCTTCTCCGCCTTTTTCCCATACTTCAGAAAGTGCAAATTCACAGCCGCGCTCCCTGCAGAACTGCTCTACGTAATCGGTTTCTGCCTTCGTGTCTGTCACAAAAGAGTTTAAGGTTACCACAACCGGAACATGGTATTTCTGTAAATTCTCAATGTGCTTTTCAAGATTGGCAATGCCCTTTTTGAGTGCTTCAAGATTCTCCTCACCAAGATTTGCCTTTTCTACACCACCATTATATTTGAGTGCACGCACGGTTGCTACTAACACAACGGCGTCCGGTTTTAATCCTGCTTTGCGGCACTTGATATCAAAAAACTTCTCTGCTCCAAGGTCTGCACCGAATCCTGCTTCTGTAATCACGTAATCTGCAAGTTTTAATGCTGTCCTTGTGGCACGGACACTGTTACATCCATGTGCAATATTGGCAAATGGTCCGCCATGTACAATTGCAGGTGTATGCTCTAACGTCTGAATCATATTCGGTTTTAAGGCATCTTTTAACAGCGCTGCCATTGCACCAGTTGCCTTTAAGTCATTTGCTGTCACAGGTTTTCCGTCAAAACTGTATGCAGCAATAATATTTCCAAGTCTGCGTTTTAAATCGTGCATATCGTCTGCCAGACAAAGAATTGCCATGATTTCAGAGGCTACCGTAATGACAAAGTGATCTTCCCGTACCATGCCGTCCGCCTTGCTTCCAAGACCTACCACGATATTACGTAAAACACGGTCATTCATATCCATACAACGCTTCCATACCACCTGTCTCGGATCAATTCCAAGCTCATTTCCCTGCTGGATATGGTTATCAAGCAGTGCAGCAAGCAGATTATTTGCAGAGGTAATGGCATGAAAATCTCCGGTAAAATGAAGGTTTAAATCCTCCATCGGCACTACCTGTGCATAGCCGCCGCCGGAGGCACCACCCTTGATACCAAAGCACGGTCCAAGTGACGGCTCACGCAATGCAATCACTGCTTTTTTACCAAGACGTCCAAATGCCTGTCCAAGTCCTACACTTGTGGTGGTTTTTCCCTCTCCTGCCGGAGTCGGATTGATTGCCGTTACAAGAATCAGCTTTCCATCCGGTCTGTCCTTTACCCGGTTAATGAGTTCATCGGAAATCTTTGCCTTATACTTTCCGTAAAGTTCAAGGTCATCCTCCGTCATACCAAGTTGTGCTGCAACTTCCTTAATTGGAATCATCTTTGCCTCCTGGGCAATTTCAATGTCGCTTTTCATAGTGTTTCCTCCTCATATTGTTCAAATTGTTCTTCAGACATTAACACTCTTCTCGGTTTGGTTCCTTCTTCCGGTCCCACGATTCCAGCCTCCTCAAGCTGGTCCATGATACGCGCCGCACGGTTGAATCCAACCTTGAAATAACGCTGTAACATTCCGATAGAGCCTTTTTCTTTATCAATTAATAGTCTCGCCGCATCTGCAAAATACGGGTCCCTGCCGTCTGAATTCGAGTCTGAGTCAATGCTCACCGTGGTATTGCCGGACGCTTCCAATGAATTCATTTTTTCAGCGACCGCAGAATTATACGTACCAGTTCCATTATGCTCCTTGATAAAGTCTACTACATCCGAAACCTCCTTGTCCGATACAAATGCCCCCTGCACACGAAGTGGTTTCGGAATCCCCTGTGGGTTAAAGAGCATATCGCCCTTGCCAAGTAATTTCTCGGCACCATTCATATCAAGAATGGTTCTCGAATCGATACCGGATGTCACCGCAAACGCAATACGGCTTGGCATATTCGCCTTAATCAGTCCTGTAATGACATTTACGGAAGGACGCTGTGTTGCAATAATCAAGTGGATTCCTGCTGCACGTGCAAGCTGTGCCAGACGACAGATGGACTCCTCCACCTCTCCGGAAGCGACCATCATAAGGTCCGCCAACTCGTCAACGATTACCACAATCTGTGGCATTTTCTCCGGTTTCGGGTCTCCTTCCACATCCGGAAGGCTTTCCACTTTAGCGTTGTATCCCTTGACATCGCGCACATGTGCTTCCGCGAATTTATTATAGCGGTCTGTCATTTCCGCAACTGCCCACTGTAATGCACCGGATGCCTTTTTCGGGTCAGTCACAACCGGAATCAAAAGGTGCGGAATCCCGTTATAAACGCTGAGCTCTACCACCTTCGGGTCTATCATGATAAGTTTTACATCCTTTGGATCTGCTTTGTATAAAATACTCATAATAATGGTATTGATGCAGACCGATTTACCGGAACCGGTCGCTCCTGCAATCAGAAGGTGTGGCATCTTCGCAATGTCTGCAACCACAACTTTTCCTGCAATATCCCGTCCCACACTGAACGAAATCTTAGATGGATGTGTCTGAAATTCTTCCGACTCAACTAATTCCCGGAATGATACCATAACATTCTCTTTGTTCGGAACCTCAATTCCAATCGCAGCTTTTCCCGGAATCGGTGCCTCGATTCGGATATCCGCCGCCGCAAGATTTAATTTGATATCATCCGCCAAATTTACGATTTTGCTGACCTTTACCCCCATCTCCGGCTGTAGCTCATAACGTGTCACCGCCGGTCCACAGCTTACATTTGTAATTGTTACATTGACACCAAAATTTTTAAGTGTCTGCTGTAACTTATTGGCAGTTTCCTGAAGATGTGCTTTGGAATCTCCCGCTTTCTTCGGTGGCTGGGAAAGAAGGGATACCGGAGGAAACTCATACGGTTTTACCGGCTCTGCCTCCTCAGACAGTGCTTCATCATAAATAATTTCTTCCTCATCATCCTCTGCTTCCATCATTTGCCGTGCAGGAGACGCGGTCTCCTGTGGTGAAACGTCCGTTTCCTCATAATCCGCATCCGGCTCTTTGTAAACCGGTTCTTCATAAGCCGGTTCTTCGTAAACAGTTTCTTCCTCGTAGACTGCCGGCTCTTCGTACGCCACAGGCTCTTCATATGGCAATTCCGGCTCATAGGACGCTGCTGCCTCTCTGTAAGGAGCCGGTTCCTCATATGTGCCCTGCAATGGTATTTCTTCTGTTTCCTCAGCAAAAACCGGAAGGACCGCATCTTTCGGCTGCGGCGCACCTGATGTAAGTTCCACTTTCTTTTCTTCTTTTACTTCCGGCATATCCAGATAGTTTTCAATCTGAATTTCATTAATCTCATCAGAGCCAGTCCTTGCCTGTCCGGACGGTCTGATTGCCGTATCAATCGCAACCCCGGTAACTTTCTGCTCTGCTCTGCGGAGTCTTTTATCCTCTTTGCGCATCTGTGCGCGCTCACGATGTTTTTCGTTGCTCTGTCTCGCGGACTCATAAACTTTCTTTCCGCCCTTTTCCATGCCTTTAAAAATAGAACGCTCTGTAATTAAGACAAGGGAAATCAAAAGCATTATGACATCAATCACATAAGAACCAACCCTTCCGAATGCCGTGCAGTTAAAGTGGCACAAAAGTCCTCCTAAAAATCCTCCGCCCGCTTTCGTCTCAAAGCTGTTTTTGTATGCCTCTGACGCTGTCCGGACACCATTTCCTGTTGTCAGCAGTTCTAAAAACATACACAGAAAAACAACCAAAAGACAGACCGCTACCACTTTGATAGCTGCGATAGTATTTCCTTTATTGGAAACTGCGAAAAATGTACTTACTAATAAAACAATTGGGAAAATATATGCAATTAAACCAAAAATTCCAAAGAAGAACCTGCTGACTGCATTCCCAATGGTTCCTCCGATGCCAAAATTGCTGATAAACAGGAGAATGGATATTGCCACCACTATCCAGAGTGCAATCTCTTGGGTATACATTTCCGATGCTTCCTGCTTTTTTCTGTTGTTTGTGCTTCCCTTCCGCGAAGAAGATGCCTTCTTTGGAGAGCCTGTCTTTCTTGAAGAAGATGTCTTCTTTGCGGATGTCTTTTTTGCAGGAGAGCTGTTCTTTCTTCCTGTTGATGCCAATGTGCTACCTCCAAAAACTACAATTCTTTATGACACATAAAAATATCCTGCCACAGAAATAATTCCAACAACCAGGCAGTAAATGGAAAAGATTGTGAATTTCTTTTTCCGTACAATCACAAGCATGGTTTTGATGCAGATATATCCTACCACTGCCGCTACCACCATACCGATGATATAATAACAGATTTCCGTTCCAGTCACATGCATTCCGCCAAAATCTTTCAGTTCAAGGACAAGACTTCCAAGGATTGCCGGAATCGACATGATAAAGGAATATTTGACTGCAAACTTGCGGTTAAATCCGCTGAGCAGACAGGCGGTAATCGTCGTTCCGGAACGGGAAAGTCCCGGGAGTGTTGCAACGCCCTGTGCAATTCCGATTGCAAACGCATTCGTATATGTAACCTGCCTTGGGAGCTTTTCTCCCTGTGGCAGACGGTCTGCGATAAATAGCAGAATTGCCGTAATAATCAGGCAGATGCCCGGTACAATCAAAATCTCGGATGCAAGTTCTACCGCATCTTTTCCAAAAACACCGATAATTCCGGTCGGAATCGTCGATACGATGACTAACATGACAAACTTGCGGTAACTTGAATTTACGACTCTGCGGTACGCCTGTTTGTCTTCTCTTGAAAGATTCTTAAAAAAGATGCCGACATTCACAAATGCGTCCCGTATCAGACATACACCCTCCACAATCATTTTGGCAAGGTCCTTGTAGTAAACCACGCAGATTGCCACAAGTGTGCCTACATGAAGCAGTACATCGTAAAGCAGCCCCGTATCCGTATTTACATTGAAAAGTATCTTAAAAAGCGCCAGATGTCCTGAACTGCTGACTGGCAAAAATTCGGTCAGTCCCTGAATAATTCCCATAAATATTGCTTGTAATAATGACATAGCAGCCTCCTTCTTCTGTTTTAACCGCACCCAAAATAGTTTTTTCTATTTTTGCATACATTGTTAATTTTACCATATTTAGGTCAGATTGTCATTAAAAACTTCCTTTTTCCCAATCAGTTCATGCAGCTTGCAAAAAGCCGCGTCAATGCCCCCCACTTCGTTAATCAGATGTTCTTCCACTGCATCGCTTCCCACCAGAATCGTCCCCAAATCCTTCGTGAGCATCCCGGTATTCATCATCAGTTTCTCCAGGCGCTCTTTCTTTGCCCCTGAATGGGTGCTGATAAAATTTAAAATCCGATCCTGCATCTGCTTAAAGTAATCATAGGTCGGCTGCGCACCGATTACCATTCCGTTCATGCGCACCGGATGAATCACCATCGTCCCGGACGGCACAATAAACGAATAGTCCGTTGACACCGCAAGCGGAACGCCGATGGAATGACTGCCGCCAAGAACCAACGACACGGTCGGCTTGCTTAAAGAAGCCACCATCTCTGCAATCGCAAGCCCGCTCTCCACGTCACCGCCAACCGTATTTAATAACAGCAGTACCCCCTCAATATTCTGATTGTCTTCAATTTCTGCAAGCCTTGGCAGCACATGCTCGTATTTTGTGGTCTTGGTGGATGACGGAAGGCAGTCATGTCCCTCAATCTCCCCGATAATCGTAAGCATATAAATCCGGTGATTATTTTTGTTTTCTTTTAATTCCAGTTGTCCAAACTCTTTGATATCCTCATTCTTTTTCTGCTGATTTTCTGCCATATAAGAACCCTCACTTTTCTTTAATAAAAAACAGGGAGCTTAAGTTAAGCACCCTGTTTTACTATTTACATTCTGTGATGGTTCTATACATCCTAGCAGCATCCCATCAGATAATTGTATAAGCCTTCATAGCGGAATTTCGAGCTGTTCCACGAAAAATCGTTTGCCATTCCGCGGTCAATCATCTGGTTCCACTGTTTCTTGCGGTCAAAGAAAATATGTTTGGAGTAGTTGATAATTCCAAGCATTTCCTCACCATTATAGTTGGTAAATGAAAAACCGTCTCCGGTATTCTCGTACTCATTATACGGTTTTACCGTGTCTTTGAGTCCACCGGTCTCACGGACAATCGGAACCGTTCCGTAGCGGAATGAAATAAGCTGTGTCAGTCCGCACGGTTCAAACCGGGACGGCATCAAAAATGCGTCTGCCGCTGCGTATAATTTGTGTGCAAGGTCATCCGAATAACAGATGTTTGCAGATACTCTGTCACCATACTTCCATGCATAATGACGGAACATATTTTCATACTGTGGATCTCCTGTTCCGATGACCACAAGCTGTGTGTAATCATCCACAATGCGATCAATCACATAATTAATCAGGTCCAGACCTTTCTGGTCGGTCAGTCTTGAAATCAGACCAATCATGTATTTCTTCTTGTCTACGGTCAGACCAAGATCTTCCTGAAGCTTCGTCTTATTCATCCACTTCTTCTTGCGGAAATTCTCCGCATTGTAATTGACATAGATTTTGGAATCCGTATCCGGGTTATAGGCACCGTAATCGATTCCGTTGACGATTCCCTGCATATCCATATGTCTTGCATAAAGCAGTCCGTCCAATCCTTCGCCGTAGTATTCGGTCTGAATCTCATTTGCATAAGAATCGCTTACAGTTGTAATGTAATCTGCATAAACCAGACCACCCTTTAACATATTGGCGTCCTTTTTAAATTCCAGCTTGTCCGAAGTAAACAGACTAGACGGGAATCCGGTCAGCCCCTGCATGGTTTTTACATCCCAGACGCCCTGGAATTTCAGGTTGTGAATCGTCATAATTGATTTGATTCCCCAATAGAAAGAATCTGCCTGAAATTCATTTTTCAGATAAACCGGAATTAATCCGGTCTCCCAGTCATGGCAATGGATGATATCCGGGCGGAAACCAATCGGTTTTAACATGGATAAAACTGCCTTGTCAAAAAAGCAGAATTTTTCAATATCGTAGCGGATATCCCCGTAAGGTGCTGCCCCGGTAAAATATTCCTGATTGTCAATAAAATAATAGGTGATGCCGTCCTGCTCATATTTGAGGATGCCAACGTATTTGTCCTGTATGTAATTACCGGCACTCATGTAAAAATGTGTCACATAGGTAAACTGGCTGCGGAAGCGCTCCGGGATGCAGCTGTAATTTGGAATGACAACCCGAATATCCCAGTCATTTTTGTCAAACTCCTTCGGCAGTGCTCCGCATACGTCTGCAAGCCCGCCTGTTTTGATAAACGGCACACACTCTGATGCTGCAAAAAGAATTTTTTTCATTGTCTACCTCCCATATAAATAAGCCTGCTGTTAAATCTGCTCTAATGCCTGTGCAAGATCTGCAATGATATCATCCACATTTTCAATTCCCACCGACAGACGAATCAAATCCGGTGCCACACCAGCTTCCTTGAGCTGTTCTTCTGTCATCTGGCGGTGTGTATGACTTGCCGGGTGAAGAACACAGGTACGGGCATCTGCAACATGTGTCACAATTGCGGCAAGTTTTAAGGAATCCATAAATTTCACTGCGGTTGCACGGTCACCTTTCAGACCAAATGACATGACGCCGCAGATTCCATTTGGCATATATTTTTCTGCAAGTGCATGGTATGGATTATCCGGAAGTCCGGCATAATTGACCCACGCCACCTTCTCCTGCGCATTTAAAAATTCTGCAACCTTCTGTGCATTTGAACAGTGACGTTCTACCCGAAGATGCAGGGACTCCAGTCCGACGTTTAAAAGGAACGAATTTAACGGCGAAGGAACAGAACCCAAATCGCGCATCAGCTGCGATGTTGCCTTTGTGATATAAGCTGCCTTTCCAAAACGTTTGGTATAGATAATTCCGTGATAGGATTCATCCGGTGTCGTAAGCCCCGGGAATTTCTCTGCATGCGCTTCCCAGTCAAAATTGCCGGAATCAATGATTGCACCACCCACTGCCATCGCATGACCATCCATATATTTGGTTGTGGAGTGGGTCACGATATCCGCGCCCCATTCAAACGGTCTGCAATTAATCGGTGTTGCGAAGGTATTGTCCACGATTAACGGAACGCCGTGCTCATGGGCAAGTTTTGCAAATTTTTCAATGTCTAAAATTACAATGGACGGATTGGAAATCGTCTCCGCAAAGACCGCCTTCGTATTCGGCTTAAATGCCTTGCACAGTTCCTCGTAGGATGCGTCCGGGTCTACGAACGTACATTCCACGCCCTGTTTTTTCATCGTTGTGCCAAACAGATTAAAGCTGCCCCCATAAATGGAATTGGAGCTTACAATATGGTCTCCCGCCTCACAGATGTTAAACAGTGCATAATAATTTGCAGCCTGTCCGGAGGAGGTAAGCATGCCTGCCACGCCGCCCTCAAGTTCGGTGATTTTTCTTGCAACTGCATCATTTGTTGGATTCTGCAATCTGGTATAAAAATATCCATCTGCTTCAAGGTCAAACAGCTTTCCCATCTGGTCACTGTCGTCATATTTAAACGTGGTGCTCTGATAAATCGGAAGCACCCTCGGTTCCCCTGCCTTCGGCGTCCATCCGGCCTGTACACATTTTGTCTCAATCCTGTAATTGTCTGCCATAGTTTCTACCCTTTCTCCTGATTGTCCAATTTACTACTTCCATGATATAACATTTCCCCACAGATTACCACCTAAATTTAAAAAAACTCCGGCAGAAATCTGCCGGAGCGTTTACCGTCATGACATTCTTTCATGACATCTTCTTTTACTCATCCCAGTTATGGTATACTTCCTGAACATCGTCATCCTCATCCAAAAGATCAAGAATACGATTAATGTTTGTCAAATCTTCTTCTGCGGTCAGTTCCACATAATTCTGTGGAATCATGGTAACCTCTGCCTCTGCCATCGGAACCTTTGCTTCCTCAAGTGTGCTTCTGACTGCCTCAAAATCATCCGGAGCAGTCAATACTTCAAAGCTGTCCTCTTCTTCGGCGAAATCTTCTGCACCTGCATCAAGAGCTGTCATCATCAGGTCATCTGCATCCATGTCGCAGTCTTCCTTTGCAATGATAATCTGTCCCTTCTCATCGAACATATAAGATACACAACCCTGTGTTCCAATGCTGCCGTGTCCCTTTGTGAATGCATTTCGCACGTTTGCTGCGGTACGGTTCTTGTTATCTGTTAAACATTTCACAATAATAGCGGTTCCGCTTGGACCGTAACCTTCGTAGGTGCAGTATTCGTAATTGACATTGCCGCCTTCTCCTGCAGCTTTCTTGATTCCACGTTCAATGGTATCGTTAGGCATATTGTTTGCCTTTGCTTTTGCAACAACCTGTGCAAGTTTAAAGTTATTTGCCGGGTCCGGACCGCCCTCTTTTACTGCAACTGCAATCTCACGACCGATAATCGTAAAGATTTTTCCCTTTGCAGCATCGTTCTTCTCTTTCTTATGCTTGATATTCGCGAATTTTGAATGTCCTGACATTTCTTTATCCTCTTTTCAATTATGTATTTCGTGGTATTTGTATTTCGCTGTCAGAAAAACAGCGGAAATATTATACCACAGTTTCATTGTCTCTGCAAGATGTTTCCTGCTCGGCCGTTGGTCCGGCGGATAATTTCGATACATGGACAGAAGAAATCATGCGGTTTTTCACCGAAAGGATTTCAAATAAATATCCATTTGCTGTCGTTGAAAACACTTCATTGTCACTTGGAATCTTATCAATGAGCGAAATCAGAAAACCGCTTAACGTATCAAAGTCATCGTCCTCATCTTCGCCAAATTCCATCCCAAGTTCTTCCACGACCTCACTGAATTCTGCCATACCGTTCATCAGATACCCTCCATCCGGAAGCTTCTGAATCATCTGTTCTTCCTCGTCGTGTTCATCCTCGATATTTCCGACAATCTCTTCGAGAATGTCCTCAAGCGCAACAATTCCAGACGTCTGTCCGTATTCGTCGACAACGATTACCATATGACTCTTTGCGTTCTGCATCATCGAAAAAAGTGTATTGATATTGCGCGTCTCCGGAATAAACTCGACATCACGAATCAACCCTTCAATTTCTTTTACCGGACGCTCCATCAAGGACGGCTCCTGGCAGAAATCAAGCACTTCTTTAATGTGCAAAAGACCAATGATATTGTCGATGTCGTCTAGGTACACCGGATATCTGGAATAATTATTTTCTTTTAAGAATAACAGAGTCTCCCGGAATGTAAGATTTCCGTCAAGCGCTACCACATTCTTGCGGTGGGTCATTATATCCTGGGCTTCCTTGTCGCCGAACTCGAAAATATTATGAATCATTTCCGCTTCACTGGCTAACAGCATTCCCTGCTCGTGACCTTCATTGACCATGGAGATAATCTCTTCCTCTGTCACATCGTCGGTTCCGCTTAGCGGGTCAACTCCGAGAATCCTTGACAGCAGGTTTGAGAGCGCATCCATTGCAAATATCAGCGGGAAGAAAAAAATCTCCACACCGCGAACGACTGCCACAAGGCGAAGCGCCCAGACATCCGGCTTGCGGGATGCAACCTTCTCCGGCGTATAAATTCCAAACACAAGTACCAAAATAATCAACACGGCAAATATCAGGATATCCGCCGGCAGGCGGACAACCCATCTGCTATTGTCCGGAAGAAAGAGATTCTCCCACAGGGGAACCTCTAAAAATCCAATCAGCATATGTATGGTCAGCATCACAAGCTGACACACATGGGTATATCGCTCGGATTTGTCCATATACCCCATCAAAAGCTTTGCCTTACGGTTTCCTTCTTTTTCCTGTTTTTCTATCTGTGCCTCTCCGAGATTCTGCATTGCAGCAATGAATCCAAAGATGACAGCATCCAACAGAACCAAAATCACAAAAATGAGAGTCCCGGTCATGGGACTGACACCATCGTCCATCGTACAGCTCCTTTTCCATCAGTATAAACATCTGAAATCATATCATTTAAAACGAATTTCGTCAAGCCGGGTTATGTATACAGTTCCAGGCTGACCTCAAGTGCTTTGTCAATTTTTACCAGAATCTGTGAATCCAGATGGCAGACCTTATCTTTGAGTCTTTTTTTATCAATCGTGCGAAGCTGTTCTAACAAAACAACCGAATCCTTCATGAGATCATATTTTCTGCTGTCAAGTTCTACGTGCGTCGGCAGTTTTGCCTTGTTCATCTGAGATGTAATTGCCGCACAGATGACGGTTGGACTGTGACGGTTTCCAACATCGTTCTGAATAATCAAAACCGGACGCACGCCTCCCTGCTCTGAGCCGATTACAGGTCTTAAATCTGCGTAAAAGATATCACCACGTCGAATCACCATATACTTTCCACTCCATTTTCTTATTCGATGCAGATAGTATTGCCAATTTTACCGGGTGTATTCCAAATTTTTATTCTGAAAAATGGTCCTTTCTCGCAATGATTTTTCCGTTACGGCGGAAGACACGCGGGATTCGTTTTCCGAGATTGCAGACAAATTCATAATTGAATCTGCCGGAAAGCTCGCCCACTTCTTCCATCGTAATTGTCTCTTCTCCGGCGGAGCCGATTAAAATCACCTCATCCCCCATCTTTACCTCCGGAATATCGGTGACATCCACCATGAACTGATCCATGCAGACCCTGCCGCAGATTGGCGCACGTTTTCCGTGAATCAGCACCGCACCTTTATTGGAAAGTCCCCTTGCATAGCCGTCCGCATACCCCACCGGAATGGTTGCGATGCGCGAAGGGCGTTTCGTCACATAGGTTCCGCCATAGCTGATGGCTCTGCCAGCCTCTAAGTCCTTCACATATGCGACATGTGTAATCAGCGATAATGCCGGCTTCAAATCAATGATATCACGGCGCACTTCCTCTGACGGCCACAAACCGTAAAGCGTAATTCCGGCACGCACCATATCCATATTTGCCTCTTTTAATTCCACAATTCCGGCGCTGTTTGAGCAGTGCTTGATTGGAATCTTGATTCCTCTCTCCTCAAGCATGGAAATCATTTTTTCAAAAAGTGCAAGCTGTTCTTCTGCGGAAGTCTTATCCGCTTCATCCGCCCTGGCAAAATGGGTAAAGATACCCTCTACCATAATATGCGGCAGTCTTGCAATCTGCGCCATCTCATCTGCCGCTTCATCCGTCACCTGATAACCGATACGGCTCATTCCGGTGTCGACTGCGAAGTGAATCGGGCAGTCCACGCCCATCTCTCCCGCTGCCTGTGACAACTCCTGTGCCATTTCTCTGGTAAATACAGTCGGTCTCATATCCGCAGCAATCAGTTCGTCATACTGGTCCGGAAACGCATATCCCAAAATCAGAATCGGCTTTTTGATGCCGTGATTTCTGAGAATCAGCCCTTCTTCGACCGTTGCAACCGCATAGCCTGCAAGGTAATCTAAGTGCTCGATACACTCGGCAACCTCTGCCGCACCGTGTCCATAACCGTCCGCCTTGATAACCGCCATAATTTTAGTATCTTCTGAAATATTTTGATGCATTGAGTTCATATTATATAAAATTGCATCCAGATTAATCACTGCACGCACTCTGGTATATCGATTCATTTTTTTAACCCTCTTTTTCTAATAATCCTGCAAATAATTCCCGCATTCCGTCAATCAGATCTGATGCCATAAGCCCATAGCTTCCGGTATGTTCTGCCGCGATATTCCCCGCTCTTCCGTGAAGAAAAACACCAAGCGGTGCTGCAGTATCCGCAGATAATCCCTGTGCCATGAGTCCCGCAATGATTCCGCCAAGCACATCTCCGCTTCCGGCAGTCGCCATCCCGTTGTTCCCGGACAGATTGAGAAGCGTCCCCTTCTGTGGAAGTGCCGTAACGGTATGCGCATCTTTTAAAACACAGATTCCACCATACTTCTGGGCAAACTCCGCCGCCGTCTCTACAAGTGTCTTTTGTATCTCAGACACGCTTTTTCCGGTCAGACGGCTCATCTCACCTAAATGCGGCGTCACCATCCACGGTGTATGCAATTTCTGTAGAATATCTGTATCCTTAGAAATCAGATTGAGCGCATCGGCATCCAATACGACCGGAACCGCCCCGTCTTTTAAGACATGATGTACGAGCTTTTCTGCAGCCTTGTCTGTCCCGATTCCCGGACCGCAGAGAATCACATCTGCCCATGCCAGTTTTTCTTCCAGCACTTTTTTTAGCGTTTTCTCATTGTAGGTAGCAAGAATTGCTTCCGGCAGAGCCGTCTGGATGACAATGCGGTTCTCTTCCGGTGTCAGAATACAGACTAACCCGCAGCCACTTGCATAAGCTGCTTTTGCACTTAAAATGGCAG
>ENA-ORNF01000168-ORNF01000168.1-human-gut-metagenome-genome-assembly--contig:-NODE-168-length-65922-cov-5.757147_pt1 | contig 65922 bp, 55 predicted proteins | sample MGYA00242110_ERZ509012 | MGnify/ENA primary metagenome ERZ509012 (study PRJEB26280, sample SAMEA2338714) | human gut metagenome | biome: human gut; feature: human-associated habitat; material: faeces... | reverse complement strand
AGTTCGGTTCGCCTGAATATGTTTAAGCGCAACCCCGAAGAATTCATTACGAAAACCATTCACCTGATTAATGAGCAGAAAGCCACAATGATTGTTGAGCATATTGTGTATGACCGGACGGATGGCACCTACGATAATGAAATCTTCACCGCTGAAAAACCAAATCAGGATTACAGCAAGGCGTTCCGGGCAACCAAGGCCATTCAGGACTATATCTTCACGGACGGCACTGCTGAAAACAGCGTTGAGAAGAGGTTTGCGTTTATGCAAAACTCCCCCGTGGATTCGCAATACCGACTCCCGTTGGACAGTATGCGCCTGATTGGGCCATTGCTTTCAATCAGGGAACGGTGAAGCATATCTTCTTTGTGGCGGAAACCAAGGGTACTATGTCTAGCCTTGAATTGCGTCCTATTGAACAAGCAAAAATCAAATGCGCAAGAAAACTATTCAAGCAACTCTCCAATGGCAAGGTAGTCTATCACGATGTGGATAGTTACGAAAACCTGCTGAATGTTATGAAAGACCTTGCCAATCAGGGAATGACGATGATATGCGTCACGCATGAGATGGGATTTGCCAGAGAAGTAGCAGACAAAGTAGTATTCATGGCAAAAGGCATGATCCTGGAAGAAGGAACCCCGGAAGAAATCTTTACCAATCCTAAGACTCCTGAAGCAAGACAATTCCTGAAAAGTGTGCTATAATACAATAAAATACAACAGAGGGGTATGATTATGAACAAGCTTGTATTACGGCAGTCGCTGATTTTGTTTTTGACAGCAGTTATTTGGGGTGTTGCTTTTGTGGCACAGAGCGTAGGAATGGATTACGTTGGACCGTTTACTTTTAGTGCAGTAAGAAATGTGATAGGTGGTCTTGTGCTGCTGCCTTGTATCGGACTTCTGAATAAACTGAATGGCAAAGAAACACATCAGGAAGATAAGGAAGACAAGAGGACACTGCTTATAGGTGGGGTCTGTTGCGGTATCTTATTGTGCATTGCATGCAATCTGCAGCAGTTCGGCATCATGTATACAACAACCGGCAAAGCTGGCTTCATTACGGCAATGTACATAGTAATTGTCCCCTTATTGGGTGTCTTCATGCATAAAAAGATAGGTATGCGTATCTGGATAGGAGTCGGTATTGCAGTCGTTGGTATGTATCTGTTGTGTGGACTTGGTAAAAATGCAGCCCTACAGAAAGGCGACTGGCTGCTGATTGGCTGTGCAGTCTGCTTTTCTTTTCATATTTTAACGATTGATTATTTCTCACCAAAAGTCGATGGTGTGAAGCTATCCTGTATTCAGTTCTTCACCTGTGCCATTCTGTCAGCAGTATGTATGCTGATATGGGAAGAACCGAGCATCAGCGCAATTCTGACGGCGTGGATGCCGATTCTGTATGCTGGTGTCCTTTCCTGTGGTGTGGCATATACTTTGCAGATTATTGGACAAAAAGGTATGGACCCTACTGTGGCATCGCTGATCCTGAGTCTGGAATCTGTCGTGTCCCTGATTGCCGGATGGCTGATACTGGGACAGAGATTATCGAACCGTGAATTATTAGGATGTGCGCTGGCATTTGCAGCAATTATACTGGTACAGATTCCGGCGAAAAGTAAATAATAATTTTATAATGTATAAACAGAAAGATTTGATAATGAGCAATATGCACAGGTGATACCAGAAAGTTTAGCCAGGGAAATTATCAGGGATATGTAATTTTTGTATTAAAAAATATTGCATACATATTGCTGATAAGATTATAATAAACAAAAAGATAATAAGTGATATATTGTATGATTTGAAGGGAGGAATTGCCAATGGGAGCAACAGTAAGCAAGGCAGAACTTATGGATGCAATGGAAGAAAATCAGAAGGATGTTCGGAGAATGGTAATGGACAGTTATCATGATATTGAGAGTGGAAAAGGCAGGGATTACAAAGAATTCTTTGCAGAATTAGAAAGCAGGTATAGAAAAGTAAATGTATAAAGTTATGATGCTTCCTTTGGCAGAGAATGATATCGAGGACAATACAGATTATATTGCATATGAGAAAAAAGAACCTGAAACAGCGTTGAAACTGGCAATGGGGTTTCGTAATACAATTGCTAAACTTGAATTTATGCCTAAACAGCATGAGCTTGATGAAGATGAAGAATTAGCGGCATTGGAAATTCGAAAGTGTTATTATAAAAGTTATAAGATATATTTCTATATAGATGAAAGAAATAGTATAGTGTACGTATTGAGAGTTTTACATATGTTGGTAAACGCAAAACCAATATTGCTGAATATGAGATTTTGATTTTGGAAAATGAGTAAGAAATAATTTTGAAGGGCGATGGAATTACCATTGCTCTTTTTGTATGCAAATAAATAAATTCTATTGACACTACGCAATACATAGTATACAATACATACTATACATTACACAGTATTAAAACGGGAGGTGATAGGCATGGACACACAGAGGAAGAAAGGTGTATTGGAGGTATGCGTCCTTTCGGTATTAAAAAGAGGTCCTTCGTATGGTTACCAGATCATACAGGATGTTTCAGATTGCATCGAGGTAACAGATTCAACAATGTATCCCATTCTGCGGCGACTGGAGTCGGGGGGATATGTGACGACGTATTCCATGGAGCATAATGGACGAACCAGAAAATATTTCCTGATCACAGATACGGGAGTGCAGAAGATACAGGATTTCCTGGATGAATGGGATGAGATGAAGCAGATTTATGCATTTGTCGGAAAGAATTTTAACAGTGAGGGACAGGATACAGAAAGGTAGGAGCAGAATGAAGAGAGAAGAGTTTCTGAACACATTATTTGAGAATATACCCAATTATACGAAAGAGGAACAGGAAGAGATCAGACAGTATTATGAAGAACTGATTTGTGATGGTGTAGAAGCAGGACTGGATGAAGAGGAAGTAATCTCCAGATTGGAGTCTCCTGAGAATATAGCATTCAGTCTGAAGAAGGAATATAAGGAAGAAAAGAAAGCAGAAGTCAGCGTTGTCTGCGATTCATCAGATGATTATACATCCGGTCAGCCTGTTGCTCATGTTGTGATATCAGCCAGAGACAGAGGAATTGCACTGGAACCATCGGAAGATGGACGGGTGCATGTCCATTGTGAAAAAGATGAAATAGATGAGATCGTTTGCTATGAGAAGGAGGGCATGTTCTTCTTTTCGCACAGAAGTAAAAGACGGATGTATTTCTTTGGTGGTTTTTCAAGAGTGGATTCTACAATCAAAGTCCAGATACCAGAATCAGTTATGCAGGCGGAAGTATCTACAACAAATGGCGGTATCCGTATTTCAGAAATATCAAAGCCGGAGATGGTCAAAGCACATACGACAAATGGTGGAATTACCTGTAACGATGTAAAAGCCGGTCACGTTGAACTGATCAGCAGCAATGCTTCAGTGAAATGCGAAGATACAAAAGTGCAGACGATATGTATGGAATCTACCAATGGAGCTCTAAGATTGAAGGATGTACAGGCAGAAGAAAAGCTTGCTGCACATACAACAAATGGTTCTATCCATTTTGAAGAGATTGATGCGAAAGACATTCAGCTAAAGACAAGCAATGCATCTATCAAGGGTACTTTACGTGGTAAGAGTACGGAGTATGCAATAGAAAGTGGAACCAGCAATGGCAAGAATTCTCTGCCTTCCAAATGGAATCAGAGTGATTCGGCTGCGAAACGCCTGTCGGTGCATACCAGCAATGCCAACATTAAGGTAGAATTTGAAGAAATGTAAACACCTTGCTTTTCGACACCTTTTCAATCGAATATAGCTTTACATATAAATGTTGTATGGTAAAATTACTTTGAAAGACAGGTTACAAAACGACACCGAATATAGATGATTCGTTAGAAAGGGGTATTTAGACAAATGAATGAGAGGTATTTCAGCAGACCGGTAGACTTAAAGAATATGAAGGTAACGGATGCATTCTGGCATCGGGAACAGGAGCTGGTCAGAACCGAAGTTATCCCATATCAGTGGGAGGCGCTTAATGACCGTGTAGAAGGAGCAGCACCCAGTTATTGTATGCATAATTTCCGTGTGGCTGGTAATATGATGAAGGAGAAAAAGGCAAAGGGGAGTGCTTATACAGCACCGACTTATACCTTCAGAGGATTTGAAGCTTTGCCGGATGATCCGAAACACCCGGATGATGACAAATTCTATGGCTTCGTTTTTCAGGATACGGATTTCTCCAAATGGATCGAAGCAGTTGCTTATTCTCTGACACAGCATCCGGATGAGAAGCTGGAGGCAACAGCAGATGAAGCTATTGATATTGTGTGTGCGGCGCAGCTTGAGAATGGGTATCTGGACACTTACTATATTATCAATGGTATGGATCAGTCCTTTACCAATCTGAAGGATCACCATGAGCTGTATTGTCTGGGACATCTTGTAGAGGGTGCAGTGGCTTACTATGAAGCCACAGGCAAGGATAAGCTTTTAAAGGCTGCCTGCCGTTTCGCTGATTATGTAGACAGTTATTTTGGACCGGAAGAGGGCAAGTGCAAAGGGTATCCGGGACATGAAATCGCAGAGATGGCACTTGTCCGTCTGTATCAGGTAACTGGCGAAGAGAAATATCTGAAACTGAGCAGCTTTTTCCTGAATCAGAGAGGAACAGAGCCGAAATACTTCCGCTTGGAGGATGAAGCCAGAGCGAAGGCAGAGGGTAAGCCTTTTAAGCCGGATATGAGTCCACTCAGTTATTCTTATTATCAGGCACATGCAAGAGTTCAGTCACAGGATGAAGCTTTAGGACATTCAGTTCGTGCTGTCTATCTCTATTCTGGCATGGCAGATGTGGCGCGATTGACCAATGATGAAGAAATGTATGCGGCATGTAAACGTCTGTGGAAGAGCGTTACCAGAGATAAGATGTATGTAACAGGTGGTATTGGTGCGACTCATATGGGCGAGGCATTTTCTTTCCCGTTTGATCTGCCAAATGACACTGCTTATTCAGAGACTTGTGCTGCAATCGGTCTGGCTTTCTTTGCAAGGAGAATGCTGGAGATAGAGGCTGACAGTCATTATGGAGATGTGCTGGAGCAGTCCCTGTACAATACAGTACTGAGCGGTATGGCGCTGGATGGTAAGAGCTTCTTCTATGTCAATCCGTTGGAGGTTCTGCCGGAGGCATGCCATAAGGATCAGCGCAAGATGCATGTAAAATCAGTGCGCCAGAAGTGGTTTGGCTGTGCATGCTGCCCTCCTAATATTGCAAGAATTGTAAGCTCTGTGGCAAGCTATGCCTATACAGAGAACGAGGATACCCTGTGGACACATTTATATATGGGCAGTGAAGTGAAAAAGACTGTAAACGGGGATGCTTTTACATTGAACATGACAAGCAAAATGCCCTGGTCTGGTGAAGCACAGGCAACAATCAAAACTGACACACCTGTCACATGTACACTAGCGTTCCGTATTCCTGGCTGGAGTAATGCTGCAAAAGCAGAGATCACTACGACAGCAGATGTAGAGAGAACACAGGAGAAGGGCTATGTATATCTGACAGGTACCTGGAAGGATGGGGACAGCGTAACGTTCAACTTCCCAATGCCGGTACATATGGTCATGGCAGACAGCAGAGTACGCGAGGATATCGGCAAGGTAGCCTTTACAAGAGGTCCTGTTACTTACTGTATGGAAGAAATTGATAATGGCAAAGACCTGCATCTGTTACATGTAGACATGGACAGATTGCAGGGCAAGGATGGATGGAACGTGGAATTGACAGTCAATGAAGAAATGGGACATCCAATGACAATCCTGAAAGTGCCGGCTCTCCGTGAAGAGGCATACGGACAGGAAGAGGACAGCCTTTATACAGAGTATCATACTGTCAAAGATACACCGGTGCAGGCTGTATTTGTACCTTATTATGCATGGAATAATCGTGGCGAAGGTGAAATGAGCGTGTGGATCAGGCTCTAATCAGCCATTACGTCTGCGGTATTCCTCAGGAGTACACTGCATATATTTGCGAAAGACTTTTGCAAAGTAGTTGCCATTCTGAAAACCACAGTTCATAGCGATTTGTTCTATGGAATCAGAGGTATTTAATAAAAGGGACAGGGCATGCTCAATGCGCAGTTTCGTCAGATACTGCAAAGGAGTCTGCCCTGTTTCTTTGCGAAAGCAGCGGGTCAGATGTTCGTGTGAAATATTGCAGACATCAGCAACCTGACTGATGCTTTCCAGAGTGGCGAAATGTTGCCTGATGTATTGCATTGCCTGTACGATCAGGTGGGATTCATTTAAGCGTGGAGTCTCTAATTCCCGAAGAAGCTGCGCCAGAAAACGATATAAAAATTCACTGCTTTCATATAAGGCAAGACTTCCATTCCTTCTGTAATTTTCAAAGAACTGAAAATACAGCAGAATAGGGGAGCTGTTCAGGGGAAGGGTAAAGACGGAGCCAGCCTGTGTCTGACAGGTGTTCCAGAATGCTTTGGCGGCACTGCCATTAAAATGCAGATAGAAGAATTCCCATTCCTGATTTTCGGGCGACTGTGGAAGATAGTAGCTGCTGTTTTGTGGCATTTGTGCGAAAAAGCCCATACCAGGCTGTAATAATGTCTTTTGCCTGTCTTCTTCATAGATACCGCAGCCTTTCAGGGTATACTGAATCAGATAGCCACCGTAAGATAGACGGTGACTGTTATCGTAATGGTAAGAAATATCTGTTCTTTTCTCAATCCCCGTGTCTAACAGAATAAGCGGCAGCTCTTCCATTTGTTCATGTTGTATAAAACCAAAATTCCCGTAATGATACTGCATCAAAAAATTACCCTCCATATCAAAGAAGTATTCTTGAAACCTTATATCTATCATATTACAATTAGAATGAGAAGGAAAGAAAAGAATCAAAAAAGATTCAAGGAGGTTATATATGAACAAGAACAATTTTGCAGTGACACCACCTATGGGGTGGAACAGTTATGATTATTATGACACGACTGTCAATGAAGCACAGATTCGTGCCAATGCCAAGTATATGGCGAAGCATCTGAAGAAATATGGCTGGGAGTATGTTGTCATTGATATTGAATGGTATTCCAATGACGCAGGCACACAGAGAGATAAGTACCAGTATATTCCTTTTGGGGATGATGAAATGGATGAGTATTCCAGATTCCAGCCAAGCCCTAAGAGATTCCCGTCATCTGCTGATGGAACAGGCTTTACCAAGCTGGCAGAATATATCCACAGCCTAGGACTTAAATTTGGTATTCACATCATGAGAGGTATTCCAAGAAAGGCAGCAGAGCAGCATTGTGCAGTATTGGGTACAACAGCGACTGCAAACGAGATCGCAGATGCAAACTCTATCTGTATCTGGAATCCAGATATGTATGGTGTGAAAAATACGCCACAAGGACAGGCATATTATGACTCATTGATTGCCATGTATGCGCAGTGGGGCGTAGACTTCATCAAATGTGACGATATCTGTGACAGCAGATTATACCGTGAAGAATATTTTAATGGCTGGCATGAGACAAGAATGTTACATGAAGCTATCTTAAAGAGTGGAAGAGATATTGTACTTAGTTTATCTCCGGGCCCGGCTCATATTGACCTTGCATGGCAGTACTGCGAATATGCGAATATGTGGCGTATCACAGATGATCTGTGGGACGACTGGAAGCTGTTAAAGAATATGTTCTGGCGCTGTGAGATGTGGCAGGATCATGTAAGACAGGGATGCTTCCCTGACTGTGATATGCTGCCAGTCGGTACTTTGGGCGGTGGCTTCGGAAATGGTGAATGGCAGACTCGCTTCACTAAGGATGAGCAAAAGACATTGATGACCTTGTGGTGTATGTTCCGCTCTCCACTGATGATTGGCGCAGAGCTGACGCTGTTAGACGACTGGACGCTGTCACTTCTGACAAGACCGGAGGTCTTAAGGCTTCTGTCTAATGACTATGTCGGAAGACAGGTGGAGCGGGATGACGAGCATGCGGTGTGGAGCTGCTATAACAGCAAAACCGGCGAGCGTTACCTGGCGTTATTTAACTTCAAAGAGAGCGAGCAGAGAGTTAGCACGGATTTAAAGGAAGTGGAGCAGTTTTTGGGGACATCGGAAGGAAAGAAGGCATCCGAACTCTGGTCAGGCGAGACGGAGACGATAACGGATGCGATACTTAGCGCAGCCGTTCCTGCCCACGGTGCCAAATTATACCGCATCGAGGCATAAAAAGAACATAAGAACAGGATGAGAATGGGAAAGAACTTTGCTTCTTTCTCATTCTTTTTATGTAAAAATAAACGTTATGGAGAATATGCACAAAATAAAGTGGCAATATGCACGATTTTAAGACACATTTATTGTGAAAAACAGAAATATTTTAAGTTTAGCTATATTATTTTACAAAAAGGTATACAAATAAAAAGAGTTTGTGCTATAATACATTCATCAGGGAGATGACACATATCTCAACAAGGAGGGTAAAACATGAAGAAGAAATTTTTATCAGCGATGCTTGCTCTTTCCATGGTGCTTGGACTTACCGCATGTGGAAGCAACGGTGGCTCGGGAAAGGGTTCCGAGGCTACGACCGTATCGGGGGAGACGGAAGCAGTAGAAATCAATGGAATTACATATAATAAGGCGACAGACCTTACAACGGACGAGATTGAACTGACGTATTTCCATTTTGACCAGGATGAAACCGTACAGTATCTTGCAGACCGTTTTATGGAGCTTTATCCGAATATCAAGGTAAACGCAGTCTATGAAAACGTTGCAACCTATAATGATACGTTATTGACCTTGGTAAACAACCAGCAGACACCGGATGTGGTAATGTTCTCCGATGCAGACTTCGCACTGAGCAATATGTTAGTCAGAGATATTTCCGGTTACTGGGATTCAGACCCGGAGACACAGAATCTTGCAGATACCGTAAATGACTGTGGATTGGGATGTTACGAGACCAGCGCAAGATACGCAGTCCCAGTAAAATTCTTCCCGGGTGTTATGTACGTGGACTTAAACGTACTTGAGGCGTTAAACGTGGAAGTACCGAGCCGCAACTGGACCTGGGATGAAATGATTCAGCTCATCAAGGACTGTACCGTACTCGATTCCCCGGACGGAATGGCTTATTACGGATGTGGCTATTATAACAGACTGGATTCTTACTACGGAATCGCAGCAGCCCAGACTATCAAGGGTGAGTTCGGATTTGACGGAACAGACTTTGACTTAGGCATCTGGGCAGTTGGAGAGCAGCAGTTCTCAGACTTAAAGCTTGGCGGATACATTGCACCGACAACCGAGACCCAGGAGATGGAAGACTGGATGGGTGACTGGGAAGCATGGTGCGGAGCATCCGGACACGTTGCATTATTTACCGAAGCATTCTGGACCTATCAGGGAACCTGGGCAACCGAGGCATTTGACCAGTATGACTTAGACATCGTTCCTTATGTTGTACCGGCTGTAAGTGAAGAGGATGCAGTAAAAGACCATCATACCATTGCAACCATCGACTTTGGTGGAGTTACTACTTCCTGCCAGTATCCGCGTGAAGCATATGAGCTGTTAAAATTCATGAGCTTTGGCGTAGACGGATGGAAGACAAGAATCGAAGCATATAATGACGAGTCCATCACAAATGCATCCGGACTTGCACTTAAATACGACGTAATGCCGGCACCAATCACCAAGAATGAAGAAGTATGGGATGCCTACATTGATATGTACTGCGCAGGCATGGACGATACCCATAAGGATTACTGGAAAGAGTACTTTGCAAGCTGTATGCAGCCGATTCCTTACGGCTGGACCAGCATCGCAGGCTACTGGAACTATTGCAATGAGTACTTCAACAGCATCGGTATCCATGACCTCTGCGACAAGGGTGAGGCACAGGCTGCTGACTATGCAGTAGAGGCAACAGAGAAGGCAAATTATTTCCATGCAACTGCCATGTTAAAATACTTCGGACCGTCCGGTTACAACGTACTGTCTGATGAGGAGATTGCTCTTTATGAGGGCATGGTAGCAGAAGACGGAGGAAGCAGCACCGAACAGTAGGATATAAGCGAAAGCTGTATCATAGATCAGCCGGAAGCAGATTCTTCCGGCTGTATTCTGGAAGATTTTTAGGAGGGTAAGAGATGAAGAAAAAAGTTTTGGCAGCACTGATGTGCGTAACCATGACAGCAACCATGTTTGCCGGATGTGGTGGAAATGACAGCAAGGATGCTGGCTCAAATGCAGCAGAGGGACAGCAGACAGAGGCAAAGGAACAGGAACCGGAGACACAGGCAGCAGAAGAGCCTGCAACAGAGGAGGCATCTGCACCGGTTGCAGAGATGGCAGCACCGGAGGAACTTCCGGCAGAGGCATTTGCACATATTACATTTGACGGCGATGATGAGGGATATAAGGCAGTAGCCCAGACCGACAATGTTGGGGACAATGACGGTGCAACCTTCGGAATTGAAGAGACAGAGGCAAGTCTTGCATACGCCGACGGTGCAGTTGGAAAATGTCTGTACCTTGACGGAAACTATGGTCTTGACCTTGGTTTACAGGCAACAAACACAGATACCTATACTGTATCTTTCTGGATGAACGCAGACAGACTTTCTACCTTTGGACCGACCTTACAGATGGGTTATAACATGGGAAAAGCAGCAGACGCAGGCAACGATGTTACATGGCTTAACGTAACACAGTCTGAGTGGGGCGCTGATTCCGCAAAGATTTTCCCAATCGTATGGAGCCGTAACGAGGCATCTGATGCAGCAGACGGAACAGACTGCTGGCCATGGATGTACGCATTCGACAACGAGATTCACGGTAAGAGAGAATGGGTAATGGTAACTATCGTAAGCTCCGGTGAAGTACAAAACGGTGCAACCGGCGCAACAACCGTTGGTGCACAGTACTATGTAAACGGTGTGATGGTATATGATTCACAGGCAAACTACTCAAGCAACGCGTACTTCGAATATACCTGGGATGCCAGCCTTGCTCCGAACATCATGCAGCCGGGCGACAATGAATTCAAGGCTTACTTCGGAATCAACTACTGGGATACCGTATTCAAGGGCTATGTAGATGATTTATATGTATATGATACCGCATTGACCGCTGGTCAGGTTGCAACACTCTACCAGATGGGTGACCCGAGTGTAACACCGGTTGCTCCGGAAGGTGACGCAGCAGAAGAAGAGACAGCAGAGACTTCGGCAATCACCATCACAGGAACAGCAGTAGGTGCTGAGGACTGCACAACTGCTTTCTGGGGTGCACATTCTGAGACATGGGCAGTTGCAGAGGGTGAGTCCGTATCTAAGACATTTGTAAACTGGCATGGAGCAGAAGCTGCAAACTGGAACAACTTCGTTGTTGTATTACAGAACGTTGCAGATGCACATTCCGCTGATGATAATGCAGATTATGCTGAGTACGCAGTTGTCCGTTCCGACAACTATGGCTGGAAGGGTGAATTAAACACCGCTGCAAACGCAGATGAACTTGGCTGGGTACTTGAGAGCAACTGGAACTGGGATACATTTGCAGATGATTTACAGGGTGCAACCGTTGTTGTAACTGTTACAAATAACGGAACAAACGCAGATGTAGTTGCAGATGTGACAACCGCTTCCGGTGCAACCTATCAGCAGAAATACGGCAACATTGCAGTAGACGGAGATTTATATTTCTGCCTTACCGTTGACAACTGCTGCCTGGATGTTCAGTAGGATTTGAGCTTTTTACATGGGGCTGCCGAATCTGGCGGCCCCAATTTTTACCTGGGAGGACGAATTATGCCGCAGACACTTGAATATAATGAACCATGGATTTTACAGAGAGCGGATCCTTACGTATATCTGCACACGGATGGCTGGTATTATTTTACTGCATCAGTGCCGGCATATGATGCAATTATTTTAAGAAGGGCAAAGACACTGGCTGGTCTTGCAGATGCCGAGGAAAAGGTTATCTGGACAAAGCATAAAAGCGGTCCGATGAGCAAACATATCTGGGCACCGGAGCTTCATTATCTGTTTGGAAAATGGTATGTTTATTTTGCAGGCGGAGAAGAGGAGGATATCTGGAAAATACGCCCGTATGTGCTCGAATGTCAGGGACAGGACCCGTATGAGGATTCCTGGATTGAAAAAGGAAAAATGAGACGTGCGTCGGAGGATGAATTTTCATTTGAAGCATTTTCACTGGATGCAACGGTCTTTGAAAATAAGGGCGAATGGTATTACGTCTGGGCAGAGAAGGTTGGTGTCGGAAAACAGATTTCCAATCTCTACATTGCAAAGATGGAGAACGGTTATACCTTAAAGACTGTTCAGGTACTGCTGACCACACCGGATTATGACTGGGAGCGCATCGGCTTCTGGGTAAACGAGGGACCTTCGGTAATCCATCACGATGGCAGGCTGTTTTTGACCTATTCGGCAAGTGAGACTGGAACTGCCTACTGCGTGGGAATGTTGACCGCAGACGAGGACAGCGATTTGTTGGACCCGCGTTCCTGGAGCAAAGAGCGCTATCCGGTCTTAAAGAGCTTCCCGGACAAAGAGATTTACGGACCGGGACACAATTCCTTTACGAAGGATGAGAATGGAAACGATATCATGGTTTACCATGCAAGAAAGGAATCCGTGATTGAGGGAGATCCGCTGTATAACCCGAACCGCCATGCCATGTTGATGAAGTTTGGCTGGAACGAAGAGGGAAGACCGGTATTTTCCTATGATAATTAAAAAAGGAGCATCGCATGGCAAAATTAATCATAAATGAAGAGAAAAAGCAGGCACATATCGAGCCGGAAATTTACGGCCATTTTTCGGAACATCTGGGAAGATGTATCTACGAGGGAATTTATGTGGGAGAAAATTCCGAAATCCCGAATGTCAACGGGATGCGTACCGATGTTGTGGAAGCGTTAAAGGAACTGAAAGTTCCGGTACTGCGCTGGCCGGGCGGCTGTTTTGCGGACGAATACCACTGGAAGGACGGAATCGGCCCCAAAGAAGGCAGAAAGAAAATGATTAACACCCACTGGGGCGGCGTGGTGGAGGACAACAGCTTCGGAACTCACGAATATATGGAACTCTGTCGTCAGCTTGGCTGTAAGACTTATGTAAATGGAAATCTCGGAAGCGGAACCGTACAGGAAATGTCCGAGTGGGTCGAGTATATGACTTTTCACGGTGTATCTCCGATGGCGGATTTGCGTGCGAAAAACGGACACGAAGAGCCTTGGACCGTCGATTATTTTGGCGTCGGCAACGAAAACTGGGGCTGCGGCGGAAACATGACACCGGAATATTATGGAAATGAGTACCGCAGATATCAGACCTACGTGCGTAATTATAATCCAGAGAAGCCAGTCAAAAAAATCTGCTGTGGTGCAAATGTGGACGATTATCACTGGACGAAGGGTGTCCTTTCCACAACCTATGACCATGCAGAAGGAGCGCACGGATTTATGGACGGACTTTCCCTGCATTATTATGTGCATCCGGAAGGCTGGGAGATAAAGGGAAGCGCGACGGATTTTGATGAGGAAGTCTGGTATAAGACGTTAAATAAAGCACTTTATATGGATACGTTAATTACACGTCATGGACATATCATGGATGAGTATGACCCGGATAAAAAAGTGGGCATGGTTGTAGATGAGTGGGGAACCTGGTATACTTGTGAACCGGGCACCAACCCTGGATTCTTATATCAGCAGAACACAGTAAGAGACGCACTGGTTGCCGGAATTACGTTAAATATCTTTAACAAGCATGCAGACCGCGTGAAAATGGCAGCATTGGCGCAGATGGTCAATGTATTACAGGCAGTGCTTTTGACCGAAGGCGATAAGATGATTAAAACGCCAACCTATCATGTGATGCACATGTACCGCCATCATCAGGATGCTGATTTGTTAGAGAGTACGCTCACCGGCACAGGCGAAATCGGAATCGGTGAGTGGAAGGTGCCGAATGTGACAGAGTCCGTGTCCATGGACAAAGAGGGTATCATCACAATTACCTTGAACAATCTGTCTGTGGAAGCAGCAGAGATGGTGGAGATACAGTTTGCAGGAAGCGGCTACCGTGTGACGGAAGCCAATATCGTAACCGGAAAGAATATGCGCGACCACAATACCTTTGAGGCACCGGAGACGGTGGTGGAGCAGGCATTTTCCGATTATAAGGAGACGTCTGAGACAATCGCAGTGACCCTTCCGGTAAACAGCGTTGTGGAGCTTCGTGTCTCCAAAGTAAAATAAATGTGTCAACCTCTATAAAATGAATATACCCAGGGGAACGGGGGCTGCTTGTCAGCTCCCGTTTCCTGCTCTATAATAAATTGCGGGAGAGAAACATGGCTCAGATTTGTAAAAAATGCCTTCTGCGGGAAATGGCGGAGGCAGACCAGAAAATGATTCAAAAATATAAGGACGCCATCAGATTAGAAGACCAGGTGGACGAAGAGACTTACGAAAAGCGTCTTAACAGATGCAGGGAGTGTGATTTGTTAAATGCTGGAACCTGCGGTGCGTGTGGCTGCTATGTGGAGCTGCGTGCGGCTGCGAAAGTCGGAACCTGTCCCCATAAGCACTGGTGACAAGAAGCGGGAACTGTGTTATAATGTTGAAATTGCAATAAGAAAGGAAACATTATGGGCACAGTTACAATTTTAGAGGAAACAACGAAGAATCCAATCTCGCTGATGGGACAGCGCGCCGGTGTATGCTGGGGTGCAGATGTGAGCAATCAGGATAAAAACTATAAACGTGGTTTGGACTGCATGAAATCCGGACACGGCAGAGTATTAGAATATGTCAATGTGGAAATGATTATTGATGGCTATTCTGCCCGTGTGATAAGAGAGTGGTATACGCATATCGGTGGGGCACCGACAAGACTTCAGGCAAGCACCCGTTACATCAATTACAATGACTTTTCCTATACCATGCCGGCATCAGTGGCAAAGAACGATGCCGCACGCGAGCGCTATGAGAAGCTGATGAAGGAAATCGGCGAGACCTGCCGCTACTTAAACGAAGAGTGCGGGATTCCGCGTGAGGATGCGGCACTGCTTCTTCCACTCGGAATGTCTACAAAAATAGTTGATAAGCGAAACCTCAGAAACCTCATGGATATGAGCCGTCAGCGCATGTGCAACCGCGCAAACTGGGAATACCGCAACCTTTATCATGATATCTGCGAGGCATTATCCGCAGTTTCCGAGGAGTGGAGCTATGTGGTAGACAATTATTTCATGCCAAAATGCAAGGAATTAGGCTACTGTCCGGAGAAATTTTCCTGCGGAATGATGCCAAAGAAAGAGGACTAGAAGCAAACAGCTATTTTCGGAGGGCTTCTTCCCGCTTCCGAAAAATCCGTGGGAAGGAGCTAAAGATTGCAATGGCGGTGATGATTCCAGCCACCAAATCAGCGATTCCCTCTGATAAGTAAACACCCTTAAAGCCAAGGTAATGGGTCAGAAGAAAACAGAGCGGAATTAAGATGATGACCTTTCTGGTCACTGCAAGAATCAGCGCTAGTTTTGCCTGCCCCAGGGCGATATTGACATTCTGGAGGGTCATCTGCACAAAAAACATGATGGAGCCCATTAAAAACAGCGGACAATACTCTTTTACAATCGCCGTGACGGATTCGCTGGCTGAAAACAGATGCGCGTAGAGTTCCGGCATCATAAGTGAAAACGACCAGATGGAAATACAGAAAACAAAGGCAATCACAGTGACGTATGTGATGCCTTTTTTTAAACGGTAAGTGTCCCCTTTTCCGTAATTGTAGCTGACAAAGGGCTGCACACCGTTTCCAAGCCCGTTAAGCGGCAGAGAGATTAGCTGAAGGGCACTTAACATGACGGTTAAGGCGGCCGTGTAATCTTTATTGCCTCCGGTTGCGCGGTTTAGGTTGATATTAAACACAACCTGAATTGCACATTCGGTAATTGTCATCACAAATGGTGTAATGCCAAGAGAGAGGATGCCAAGACACCTTTCATGGGAAAGCCGCATTTCCGGAATCCGGAAATGGAAGATGCTCTTTTTGGTGAGGAAAAAGAGTATCACACACACGCAGGAGCAGAGCTGGGAAATAACAGTTGCAAGGCTTGACCCCTGGACACCCATGTGGAGGGAAAAGATAAAAATTGGGTCTAACAGAATGTTGATGAACGCGCCAAGCAGAACCGAGCTCATGGCAAACATGGAGTAGCCCTGCGTTAAAATAAATGGATTTAAGCCCTGTGCTAACATAACAAATACGGTTCCGCAGGCGTAAATTTTCAGGTAAGAAACGGCGAGTTCTATTGCGCTTTGCGGACAGCCAAACAGCGTCACAATTTCTCTGGAAAAGAGAAATGTCACGACGCCGATGAAAATTCCAAGCAACACAAGTAAGGAGAAGGCGGTATTGAAAATCCGGTTTGCTTCCGGATGGTCGCCTTCTCCTAATTTTATGCCGGCTCTCGGCGCACCGCCGAGACCGACAAGATTTGCAAAAGCCTGAATAATCAGTGTGATGGGGAGTACAATTCCAAGAGCCGCTAACGCATCCATTCCGGAATTTTCAATCCGGGAAACATACATTCTGTCTACGATATTGTAGAGAAAGGTGATGAGCTGTGCGATGACAGCCGGGATGGAGAGTCGTACGATGAGCGGAAGGATGCTGCCACTCCCTAATTGTGTCGTAATATCCTGTTGTGTTTTCTTCGCGTGTAACATTTCTTATTTTACCAAAATCATTTTCTTTTTTATTCTGCTACCTCAATCGGAGCATAATTTAAGCTGACACGGATGTCCTGACCGTAGTTTCCGAAGGATTTGCCAAACAACGTCAGACCGCCTACATGTGCCGCATCGTCTTCAACTGCCATGCGGAAACGGATTCCACTGCGGTAATCTAAGTCAAAGCTGTCAATCGTCACATCCGAAATCTTAAGACCGTCAATGTAGGTTCCCTTCTTATTAATTACAAGTAATTTTAAAAGACCATACTGGTTCCAGTTCTGCGGCCACCAGTCCGGGGTAAATAAGCCCTTTACATCGCCGAAATCGCCAGGGGAAGTCCAGGTGCCGACGCAGACGTCATTTAAATAGAAGCTGATATCACTCGGCCAGACATTGTTGATGCCGGGAGCCTCGGAGCTTAACTCTGCGGAAATTGTAATCTGGGTAATCCGCTGGGAGCTTGGGATAAAATTCGGGATGACATACTCGACATATCCTTTGGTGAACCAGAGGATATCTGCATTGTAGCGGTCCGGGTGCTCAAAATATCTCGCGTCGTCAACCTCGCCGATTAACGCTTTGCTTGAAGCAAGTCCACAGGTAGGGCAGATATTGTAGCTGGAATAGTGACCGACTTTTAACTCGGTGTTGTAAACATTCTGGAAATCCTCCGGCTTTTCCAGATCAATCAGAATTTTATCAAGATGCACGGAGCAGATTTTCTGATTGCCGTGTCCGGCGGACTCACTCGATGTGCTGATAAGTCCACTGCTTTCGAGCTTTTTGATGTGTCCGGTCAGAGCGCCGTTTGTGATGTTTAAGCGGGAAGCAAGCTCATTCATGCTCATATTATTGTTTTCTAAAAGAATATTCAGGATCTGAACGCGGACGTCAGAACCGAGAGCTTTAAAAATTTCTAATCCATCGTTAAGAGAAGTAATGTGTAACAAGGCAGAAACCCTCCATTTGTATCATGCGGACAACAGCCAGAAGTCCGTGTTTTCGTCATTTTTTTCTTAAAAAATATTATAAGAAAAATCCGCTTTTTCGTCAATTTAATTCTGTCTTAATAATTTGGATTCCGCTAAAAAGAAGTCCTAAATTTTCCGTCAAAATCGGTCAGAAGAAAAGATAAAATACTTGCAGTCTCGGAATAAAAAGGATATAATTTAATAAAATATAAAATAGTTTATTATTGATTAAATTACTTCTGAAAAGGCGGGGGAAATGAGATGAAAAAAGGGGGCTTCCATACTGGAACACCAGTGCATGACCCGGCGGTTTTTGTAGACAAAGACGGAAAATATTATATTTTTGGAACGCATATGTCGGCGGCAGTTTCGACCGACCTGCGCTACTGGAACTGTTTTGCAGAGGGGGTAACGGAGGAGAATCCGCTGTTTACCAACCTGTTTGATGAAAAAAAAGAAGCGTTTGCCTTCTGCGGCAAATTTGACGGAAAAGATTATGCGGTCTGGGCGCCGGATGTGTCCTATAATCCGGTGATGGGAAAATATGTGATGTATTTTTGTACCTCCGGTTCCTATGTAAAATCAAGTATCTGTATGGCAGTGGCGGATGAGGCGAAGGGACCTTACACCTACGTGGGTGCAATCCTTCATTCCGGCTTTGATGCACAGACTGTTGAAAAAACAAATGTAGAGGACGTATTGGGAGAGGGAGCGGATATTTCCCGCTACTTAAAAAAGAACGGGCATTACAATAACCTGGCGTGGCCGAACTGTATCGACCCAAATACGGTCAAAGACCGTGAAGGACGGCTCTGGCTGGTATACGGTTCGTGGTCCGGCGGAATCTTTCTTATTGAGTTGGACGTGGAGACCGGACTTCCGATTCATCCGAAGCAGGATGTGAAGAATCAGGTAGACCCGTATTTTGGGAAAAAGCTTTTGGGCGGCGGACATAAGTCGATTGAGGGACCGTATATTCTGTACGACCCACAGGCAGATTATTACTATCTGTTTGTATCGTTTGGATGGCTGGCGCGTGACGGCGGTTATCAGATTCGTCTGTTCCGCTCCAAAAAGGTGGATGGACCGTATGTGGATATGGACGGACGCACATTTCGCAGAGTCAATCACCATGACCCATATGGCTTAAAATTAATTGGAAATTATATTTTCCCAAGTCTTGAGTGCGGTTATAAATCGCCGGGACATAACTCGGCGTTTATGGACCAGGATGGAAAAATTTACATGGTTTACCATCAGAGGTTTGACATGGACACCGAGATGCACGAGCCGAGGGTACACCAGTTGTTCCGCACGAGAAACGGGTGGCTTACGGCGGCACCGTTTGCAACCGAGGGCGAGATGCTTTGCCCGAAGTCTTATCATGAATCGGAAATCTGCGGAACGTATTATGTAGTGGAACATGGACTTGATATTTCCAATGAGATTCATAAGCCCGTCAAAGCGGAATTTATGATGAATGGGGAAATCTTAAAATACCGCGATCAGAGCGCAGAGAGCGTTTCAAAGGAAACTTATGCAAAACCAATCGGAAGTTTTACCCTGAGTGATGAGAGCTGTATCACCTTAAATATCGGCGAAAACAGCTATGAGGGGGTCATTGTCCAGCTTAACGATGAGGCGGGCAATCCGACCATGTGCATTACCGGCGTAGGTGCCAATCAGAGTGCCTGGGCAGTGCGTTATTTATAAGAAAATGACAGGAGAAGGATATGAGAAAAGAAAGATTAAAAAGTGTTTCATTAAACGATGTGCGGATTGAGGATGCTTTCTGGAGCAAGTACACGAAGCTGGTGACAAAGGAAATCATTCCGTACCAGTGGCGTGCATTAAACGATGAGGTGGCGGATGCCGAGGCAAGCCACTGCATCGAGAACTTTAAGGTGGCAGCGGGACTCTCCGACGGAACCTTCCACGGCTTTGTATTTCAGGACAGCGACCTCGCAAAGTGGTTGGAAGCGGTGGCATATTCGCTTTCCTATGAAAAAAATGAGGCACTCGAGGCGCTTGCAGATGAGGCAATCGAGCTTGTGAGCAAGGCACAGGAGGAAAACGGATACCTTGATACCTATTTTTCGATTTTAGAGCCGGGAAAACAGTTCTGCAACTTAAAAGAGGGGCATGAGCTTTACACCGCAGGACATTTCATGGAGGCAGCAGTTGCCTACTATAAAGTAACCGGCAAGGATAAGCTGCTAAAAATCATGGAAAAAAATGCGGATTTAATCTGCGAAGTGTTCCATACACCGGAGTATGCAAATGCCGTGCCGGGACACGAGGAAGTGGAACTTGCACTTGTGAAAATGGCGGAGGCCACCGGAAAAGAGCAGTATTTGCAGATGGCAAAGGATTTTATCGACCGCAGGGGAACGGAACCAAACTATCTGTTTCATGAGCATGAGAAAAAGACGTTTGTTGATGTGTGGCATGTTCAGGATCCCTATGAGACGCGTTACGGGCAGGCACATCTGCCGGTCAGGGAGCAGACGACGGCAGAGGGACACGCGGTGCGCGCAGTTTATCTATACTGCGGCATGGCGGATATCGCAGGCATTTATCAGGACGAGGAACTGTTAGCGGCATGCGAACGCCTTTATGACAATATCGTAGAAAAACGGATGTATTTAACCGGAGGAATCGGAAGCTCCGGAACGTTAGAGCGCTTTACTACCGATTATGACCTGCCGAATGATACGAACTATTCCGAGAGCTGCGCTTCCATCGGATTGGCATTATTCTGCCGCCGGATGGCACAGATTACCGGGGATGCAAAATACATAGAGACGATGGAGCTTGCGCTGATGAATACGGTGCTTGCCGGAATCGCAATGGATGGAAAAAGCTTCTTTTATGTAAACCCGCTTGAGGTTTGGCCGGCAAACTGTATTCCAAAGACCGACAAAAACCATATCAAACCGGTGCGTCAGAAGTGGTTTGGCTGTGCGTGCTGCCCGCCGAACATTGCAAGAACACTGGCATCCCTTGGCGAATACATCTATTTTACGGGGGAAGATGGACTCTGGGTGAACCTGTTTGCAGGCGGAACATTGCATACGACACTTTCCGGCAGAACACTGCGACTTGAGACGAAGACAAGATTTCCGTTTGAGGGAAAGGTAACGTTTCAGTTTGAGGAAGAAAAAAATGCGGGTGCAGAGGGCAGGGAAGAGACCCTTCATATCAGAATCCCTTCCTATGCAAAAAATGTAAAGATCACCATGGATGGCACAGAGCAAAACGTATCGGCAGAGTGCGGTTACACATCTCTTACCGCGGACTGGAAAAATCAGACGGTGGAGCTTACGTTTGAGATGCCGGCACACTTTGTCTATGCAAATCCGGCAGTGCGTGCGGATGTCGGCAAGGCTGCCATTGTGAAGGGACCGCTCGTGTACTGCATGGAGCAGCAGGATAATGACGAGAATCTTGCCGCATTTTTTGTGGATACGGCGGCACCGCTTGAGGAGACCTGGTGCGAAGACTTACTCGGCGGTGTGACAAAGATTACGGCGCATGGCGTGCGGGTAAAGACGGACGACTGGAAGCCCGGACGGCTTTATGGCGCAGTTCCGGTGGGCTTTGAGGATGCCACATTAACGCTCGTGCCGTACTGTAACTGGGGAAACCGCGTGCCGGGTGAAATGGCAGTCTGGATGAAGATGCGCTAAAAGATTGACAAGCGTCCTTTTGGTGGTTATAATCAGAATGACAAGAAAAGTTGTCATGAAACTGGAGGAAAAAGATGCCATTATATAACCATCTTAAAGAATACCGGGCTAAGATTGAGGTCAATCAACAGGAAATGGGACGGCTGGTAGGTGTTTCACGGCAGACAATCAGCCAGATTGAGCGGGGGGATTATTCCCCGTCGGTTACGCTTGCACTTAAGATTGCAAAAGTATTTGAGGTTCCGGTTGAGGATATTTTCTGGTATGAGGAGGACGCAGATGAGTAAGAAAGCAAATCAGAACAGGAGAGAGGACAAAAAAGCCTTTAAAAAATTTATGGTCATTCTGGTTGTTTGCTTTGTCCTGGGAGGAATCAGCGGATTTTTCAGTGCCCTTTTAGCGGAGAATGGGGCGGCACGCCCGATTGGGAATGTGCTGATAGACATCCTGACGGTGATTTCACCGTTTGCCAATATTGTGATTGCAACCGTACTCTGGATTGTCTGTGCGGCGGTATTTAAGCAGTGCAAAAAGCAGCTTGAAGGATGGACAGAAGAAGATGAGGAGACATTTAACAGGGTGGATCTCAGACTCAGCTACCTGATGTGGATGCTCTCAGTAGCGATGATTCTCAATTATTTCTTTATCGGAGCGGGAATCTATTGTATGGAAAGGGCACCAATCGGAAAAACGTCGGCGATTTTGTATACCATTCTGCTGGTCGGAGGGGTATTTTACAGCCTTGCGGTTATCGCTTCCTATCAGAGGAGAATCGTCAATCTAGAGAAGGAGTTAAACCCGGAGAAACAGGGAAGCGTTTACGATACGAATTTTCAGAAGCAGTGGATGGAAAGCTGCGATGAGGCAGAGCGCATGGGAATCTATAAATGTGCCTATTATTCGTACCGGACAACCCAGATGGCATGCCTTGTGCTGTTTTTAGTCTGTCTGTTTGGAATGTTTTTGTTTGACTTCGGTTTGATGCCACTAACCATGGTAATCATTATATGGGGAATTTCCGCATGCAGTTATTTTCACAGTGCCATCCGCATTGCAAAGCATCCGGAGGAGCTGACGCGGTAAAAACAAACCTGATTTTATAATTTTGGTAAAGAATACCTATTGCAAAAACTAAAAAGTTATAGTATGATGACCATGTTATATGACTGACGGATAAGTGGAATTACCACATGAAGTATAACGTACAAAAGCCGACCGTCTGGGCACAGGAACCCGGATTATCGGCTTTTTTGTTACCTTTTTTACTTTCGCAAAAGCCCTTGACAGTCTGGGGGAGATGATGGTATATTCATGGAGTTAGTGACAACTAACTCTCGTGAACAAAAATTGAGACAGAAGTGAGGAGGATAACACTGATGCAAAACGAATGGAGAAACTTTAAAGGTGGTGCCTGGGAGACAGAGGTAAATGTACGTGATTTTATCCAGAAAAACTATACCCCTTATGACGGAGATGAAAGTTTCCTTGAGGGACCGACTCAGGATACGAAAGATTTATGGGACGAAGTGTTAGAGCTTTCCAAAAAGGAACGGGAAGCAGGCGGAGTCCTTGATATGGATACAAAAATTATTTCCACGATTACTTCCCACGGACCGGGATACCTTGACAAAGACAAGGAAAAAATCGTTGGTTTCCAGACCGACAAACCTTTTAAACGTTCCTTACAGCCTTACGGCGGTATCCGTATGGCAATGAAAGCCTGTGAGGATAACGGATATCAGGTAGATCCGGAGGTGGTAGAGTACTTTACTACACACAGAAAGACACACAATGCCGGCGTGTTTGATGCTTATACACCGGAGATGCGTGCCTGCCGTTCCGCACACATTATCACCGGACTTCCGGATGCGTATGGACGCGGACGTATTATCGGCGACTACAGAAGACCGGCACTTTACGGCGTAGACCGTCTGATTGAGGATAAAGAAGAGCAGTTAAACAGCACACGCGTTATCATGTATTCTGATGTCATTCGTGAGCGCGAGGAGTTATCCGAGCAGATTCGTGCGCTTAAGATGTTAAAGAAATTAGCTGAGATTTACGGATGCGATATTTCAAAGCCGGCAACAAACGTAAAAGAGGCAACACAGGCATTATATTTTGCTTACCTTGCTGCTGTTAAGGAGCAGAACGGTGCGGCAATGAGCCTTGGACGTACCTCAACCTTCTTAGATATCTATGCAGAGCGTGACTTAAAAGAAGGAACCTTTACCGAGAAGGAAATCCAGGAGATAATTGACCAGTTCGTCATGAAACTGCGCTGTGTAAAATTTGCACGTACACCGGAGTATAATACCATTTTCGCCGGAGACCCGACCTGGGTAACCGAGTCTATCGCCGGAATTGGTGTAGATGGCAGACATATGGTTACGAAGATGTCGTACCGCTACCTGAATACATTAAACAACATCGGAGCTGCACCGGAGCCGAACATGACCGTTCTGTGGTCTGTAAAGCTGCCGGAGAACTTTAAGAAGTTCTGCGCAGAGATTTCCGTGAAACATTCTGCCATCCAGTATGAAAATGATGATATTATGCGCGTCGTACATGGGGATGATTACGGAATCGCCTGCTGTGTGTCTTCCATGCGTATCGGAAAAGAAATGCAGTTCTTCGGGGCAAGAGCAAACCTGGCAAAATGTCTGCTCTACGCAATCAACGGTGGTGTGGACGAGATGTCCGGCAAACAGGTAGGACCGAAATACCGCCTGATTACTTCCGAGTACCTTGATTTTGATGAGGTGTGGGACAAATATAAGGATATGATGAAGTGGTTAGCAGGGGTTTATGTCAATGCGTTAAATATCATTCATTACATGCACGACAAATACTGCTATGAGAAAATCCAGATGGCGCTTCATGACAAGCAGGTACGCCGCTGGTTTGCAACCGGTATTGCCGGAATGTCCGTAGTGGCAGATTCCCTTTCCGCAATCAAGTATGCGAAGGTAAAACCAATCCGCGATGAGAACGGAATTGCCATCGACTTTGAGATTGAGGGAGACTTCCCGAAATACGGAAATGATGATGACCGCGTGGATGAGCTTGCAAAACAGGTGCTTCACGAATTTATCGGCTATATCAAAGGAAACCACACCTACCGCGGCGGAATCCAGACAACTTCCATTCTTACCATCACATCCAATGTGTCTTATGGTAAGAACACAGGTGCAACACCGGATGGAAGAAAGAGAGGAGAAGCGTTTGCTCCGGGTGCAAACCCGATGCACGGACGCGATTCCCACGGTGCAGTGGCATCTTTAGCATCCGTTGCAAAGCTTCCGTTTATGGATGCACAGGACGGTATCTCGAATACCTTTACCATTGTGCCGGATGCACTTGGAAAGAACGATGAGAACGAGAAGAGTAACCTGGTTGCACTGCTTGACGGTTATGTGGAAAAAGGCGGACATCATTTAAACGTCAACGTCTTAAACCGCGAGACATTATTAGATGCACAGAAGCATCCGGAGTTATATCCACAGCTTACAATCCGCGTTTCCGGATATGCGGTAAACTTTATCAAGCTGACCAAAGAGCAGCAGGATGAGGTAATTGCGCGTACATTCCATGAGAGAATGTAGTGAGACGGCAGCCATAGGGATGCGATACGGATGTATAGAAGCGTGACAAGAAGCGCATTCTAAGAGAAAAGACATTTCAGGAGGCACGTATGGGGAAAATTCATTCGATAGAGACATTTGGTACGGTAGACGGACCGGGAGTACGGTTTGTCGTGTTCTTTCAGGGATGTCCCATGCGCTGCCTCTATTGTCATAATCCGGACACCTGGGTGATGGCGGACGGCAGCGAGATGCCGGCGGACGAGATTCTTGAGAAGATGGAACGCAACCGGAGTTTTTATACTACGGGCGGTCTGACTGCGACCGGTGGGGAGCCTATGATGCAGATAGAATTTCTGACGGAGCTTTTTGAAAAAGCAAAGGAGCATGGAATTCACACCTGTCTTGATACCTCTGGCATTATGTTTCCGGAGAACGAAGCAGATTTTTGTCTGAGAGAGGGAGAGACAAAAGAATCCCGCATGGCACAGATTGCGCACCTGATGGAGGTCACAGACCTTGTGATGTTGGACATCAAGCATATGGGTGAGGAGGCGCACCGCGTACTCACCGGACATTCCAATAAAAACAGTCTGGCGTTTGCAAAATATCTTGCCAAAATAGGAAAACCGGTGTGGATTCGTCATGTGGTAGTTCCTGGAATTACATTTGACGAAGAAGAATTGACAGAGCTTGGACGTTTCTTAAAGACACTTCCCAATCTGGAGAAACTGGAAGTTCTTCCGTATCATTCTCTTGGCAAAGTAAAGTATGACAACCTTGGCATGGACTATGCGCTAAAGGACACGCCGCAGCTTACGAAGGCGGAGGCGGCAGAGGCGGAACGAATCATTCGTGCGGCAATGTAAATCAGACATCTGCATAAACAAAATCTAATTTTTCTGAAAAAATTGTAAAAAATACACATATTTTCTTGCTATAATGTGAAAATCTGGTATAATACAAGTATGATATATCTTGTATCAAATAAACGGCAAAGGGGTTGGACATCATGAGAATTAAGATTACAGCAAGAAACATCGAATTAACCGAGGGAATGAAAACGGCAGTTGAGAGCAAGTTATCCAAGCTGGAGAAATATTTTACTCCGGACACAGACGCTTACGTAACACTCAGTGTCGAGAAGGAAAGACAGAAGGTCGAAGTTACAATTCCAATGAAAGGCAATTATATCCGTTCCGAGCAGGTCAGCAACGATATGTATGTATCCATTGATCTTGTGGAGGAAGTACTTGAACGTCAGCTTAAGAAATACAGAACCAAGATTGTGACCAAGCAGCAGAATGCAGCATCCGTATTCAAACAGGAATTTATTGATGCGAATGACGAGGACGATGAAGAAATCAAGATTATCCGCAGCAAGAAGTTTGATATGAAGCCGATGTATCCGGAAGATGCCTGCGTACAGATGGAATTATTAGGACATGACTTCTATGTATTTATTAATGCAGAGACAGAAGAAGTGAATGTTGTTTATAAGAGAAAAGGAAATACTTACGGTCTGATTGAGCCGGAGTGCTAAGAATTAGATTGAGCCGGAATTTCATACGAAGAGAATGTAAAACTGCCGCAGCGGGGAATCGCTGCGGCAGTTTTTTTGCACTAAAATACTGCATTTTCTTATTTAATAGGAAAGCTTCAATTGAATTATCCGAAGTACGTAGAAAAAGTTGTAAAAAGAATACCTGCATATCATAATTGTAGTACGGCTTACGTGTGTCGGCTGAATGAACGGAAAAAAGAGGAGAAGGAAAATGTTAGCAAATGAAAATCAGATAAGTGCTGTATTGGGAAGCTTTCAGGAAAATATAGAATTATGGAATACGTTAAAAAGCAGGTTTTGCGTGGACGAAAAACGTGTGAATGTGTTACAGGAGATTGCAGCAGGACTTGCAATCTGGGAGAATGAAAAATTACGAAACGAAATTTATTTATATGGAAGTATGTTAAAAGGTTCGGATCTGCTGGGAAGGCAGATTTTTTTATGGCTGTTATATATACTTGAGGAGCTTGAAACGAAGAACGAATCCATAGAATAACAAAGGGGAAAAGGGCTGATGCACGCAAGCTTTAGAATGTCAAAGGAATCTCTTGTCATTCACCAAAAAAAGGTATAAGATATAGCAGAAAAGTTTTGAAATAGGAGAAATAAAACAATGAAGATTGTGGTTTTAGCAGGTGGCCTCAGTACAGAAAGAGATGTTTCCTTTAAGACGGGAGATATGGTGGCAAAAGCATTGCGGGAGAATGGACATCAGGTTATTCTTCTGGATGTGTTTATGGGATATAGCGACAAGGAAGAAAACTTAGACGGTATTTTTGAGCGCGCCGAGGAAGTCAGCGTGAAGGTTTCCGGCATCCCGGAAATTGCCCCGGATTTGGCGAAGGTGAAGGCATCAAGAAAAGACCAGTCCGACAATTTCTTTGGACCAAATGTAATTGCGCTTTGTCAGATGGCAGACGTCGTATTCATGGCACTTCACGGTGAGAATGGCGAGAACGGAAAAATTCAGGCTGCATTTGATTTATTTGGCATCCGTTATACCGGAACCGGATATTTAAGCAGCGCGCTTGCGATGAATAAGGGTATGGCAAAACAGCTTTTCCTGGCAAACGGAATTCCGACACCAAAGGGACTTGCAGTCAAAAAGGCAGAGTGCGACAGAAGCATCGAGAAGTTGTCAGAGCATCTCGGACTCACCCTGCCGTGTGTGGTAAAACCATGCTGCGGTGGTTCAAGCATCGGTGTGTCCATTGTGCGCAGCGAGGAAGAATTTGGTGCAGCGCTTGAGGAAGCATTCCGCTGGGAAGAGGAGCTTGTCATTGAAGAGTATGTCGAGGGACGCGAATTTTCCGTTGGCGTGTTAGATGGAAAGGCACTTCCGGTTATTGAGATTGCCCCGGTACATGGATTTTATGACTACAAGAATAAGTATAAAGCAGGAAGCGCAGTGGAAACCTGTCCGGCAGACCTTCCGGAAGAGGTTTCAGAGCAGATGAAGCGCTATGCGGAAAAAGTGGCAGAAGTGCTCGGATTAGATACCTATTCCCGTTCCGATTTCCTTTTAAATGGAAAGAATCAGATGTTCTGCCTCGAGGCAAATACGCTTCCGGGTATGACACCTACGAGTCTGCTTCCACAGGAGGCACAGGTGGTTGGAATGAACTTTAATCAGTTGTGTGAGAAAATCATAGAGCTTTCTCTGCGGAAATATAATAACTAACAGAAGTAGAGGAAGAAGGAGCGGAGGCGCGTGTGAAAGACATGACATTAAGCCGTATTGCCACGGTGTGCGGCGGAACTTATTATGGAGACGAGAGCAAAAAGAATGAAGAGATTGCAGGCGCTGTCATTGACAGCCGTCAGGTAGAACCGGGCTATCTGTTTATTCCAATTAAGGGAGAGCGCGTGGATGGACATACGTTTATTCCGCAGGTTTTTACCAAAGGAGCCCTTGCAGTACTCTCAGAGCATACATTAGAGAATCCGGCAGGACCTTATATTCTTGTGGATTCCTGTGCGATGGCAATGCAAAAGATTGCAGCAGCATACCGGAGAACGCTTGATGTGAAAGTGGTCGGGATTACCGGAAGTGTCGGAAAGACCAGCACCAAGGAAATGATTGCGTCTGTGTTGTCGCAGAAATACAATGTATTAAAGACAGAGGGAAATTTTAACAACGAAATCGGACTTCCGCTGACGATTTTTAAAATCAGAGAGGAACATGAGGTGGCAGTTCTTGAGATGGGAATTTCTCATTTTGACGAAATGCACCGCCTGGCGGAAATGGCGCAGCCGGATATCATGGTAATTACAAATATAGGATTATGCCACCTTGAAAATCTGATTACCAGAGACGGAATCTTAAAGGCAAAGACGGAGAGTTTTGAACATCTGGCTGAGGATGGAATGGTCATTTTAAACGGAGACGATGACAAACTTGCAACCGTATCCGAAGTCAATGGAAGAAGGCCGGTGTTCTACGGAATCGGAGCAGTTTCCGACGGAAGCATGGAGCATGGCTCCACCGGAAATAAACGGGAAATTTTTGCAGAGAATGTGCGTACAGTTGGTCTGGAATCTACAGAATGTACGGTTCATCTTGGAAAAGAGGTATTTTCTGTGACACTTCCGTTAGCGGGTGTGCATAATGTATACAATGCGCTGGCTGCGGCAGCGGTTGCAAGAGAACTCGGACTTACGGTGGAAGAGATGAAGCGTGGAATGGAGACAGTAAAGACCATCGGCGGCAGAAGTAATCTGATTGAGAAGGACGGTATGACAATTATTGATGACTGCTACAATGCAAATCCGGTTTCCATGCAGGCATCTATCGAGGTGCTTTCCCATGCGGCTGGAAGAAAGATTGCAGTGCTCGGTGATATGGGAGAACTCGGAACAGAGGAGAAACATCTTCACTACAAAGTGGGCGCCTATTTCAAAGGAAAGAAGATTGATGCCCTGTTTGCAAGCGGCGCGCTTTCTGCTGAGACGGTACGAGGCGTAAAAGAAAACAGTCCTGCCACTGAAGTATTCTATTACGAAGACAAGGAAGCACTTGCGCAGGCGCTGAAAGATTACTGTAAGAAGGGCGATACGATTCTTGTAAAAGCCTCGCATTTTATGAATTATCCAGAAATAGTAAAAGCATTGCTTTCCTAGAAAAACGCGCCCGAGGGCGCGTTTTTCTATACCAATTCCTTATTCTTAACAAGCATTTCCTCAATGATTCCCTGACAATGTGCACCGATTTTTTTGCGGGTTTCCTTATCAAGGCTGCCCGGATAAATCGGAGTTCCGTATTCCACAATTACGTGTGTCTTTTTTACCTTCGGAAAATGATTTTCAAGAATTTCGGCAGAGTTTGTGATTGCCATTGGAACGATGGCGCATCCAGTCTTTTCTGCCATTTTAAAGCTGCCCTCTTTAAAAGGAAGCATCAGGTCGTCTGTTTTATTCCGAGTACCTTCCGGGAAGATACATACGGAAATGCCGTTTTTGATATTTTCGATTCCGGCGAGAATCGTCTTTAAAGCTTCCTTTACATCCTTACGGTTGATAAACAGGCAATGAAGTCTGCGCATCCAGGTGGAGAGCAGCGGAATTTTCTCCATCGTGTTTTTTGCAACATAGCCGGTCAGACCCGGACACCTTGCGTAGGTGATAATGATGTCAAAATAGCTTCTGTGATTTCCAATATAGAGAACCGCTTCATCTTTTGGAACATTTTCTTCACCGATGACGGTAACCTTGGTTCCACAGATAAAAAGAATCACGCGGAATGCCCACTGTACCATACGAAGCTGGCTGAGTTCCGCCGCCTTCGGATTGATTTTGTGGATAATCCACTCGACTCCTAACACGGGAATACCGAGAATCAGATAAAGAATTGCAAAAAGTAGTGCCAAAATTGCTCGAATCATGGTAAAAATCCTTTCTGGTTATAAATCATGAAATTTCAATGCGCAGTGCAAAGCTTCTGGCTCTGTTGCGTGATAATGCGCAGTGCCAGCCAGGAAACCCAAGGGGTTCCCTGGCTGTCGGGCGTTCGCCCTACCCATCCGTCAGCTTTTCACTTTTCCTGCGCAAGCGCAGAACCGTGCAAAGCCTCCGTCTGGCACTGCTCATTGCTTATTCACATTATATAAAGTATACCACGGAAAAACAACAAAGAAAAAGGCATATTTTTCATCTGTTTGGAATAAGATGATATAGAAGTGAATGAGTGGGTGGATGGCATGGAGAAAGCAAGACGGGAAATTCCCGGCGGAATCTATGAAATGTGCATGATAGGTATTTTCGTGCTGCTCGTAATAATTTGCGGGGCGGTCGGCGGATGCAGCATTGAGGAAGGGAATCGCACGAAAGTCCGTGACCTTTCTTATGAGATACTGGAAGAAGCTGCGATACCGGAGGAACTGCTTGACCAGATTGAGGAAAAAAAGACAGCGGATTTTAAGATGAGTTATACGGATGATGAATATCTATACATTGTCCATGGATACGGCGAACAGGAGACAGGAGGCTACAGTATCTGTGTGAAAGAGTTGTATCTGACCTCAAATGCAGTGATTTTTGATACAGAACTGATTGGTCCGAGAAAAGGGGAAAATGCCAGCGCAAGTCCAAGCTATCCGTACATTGTGATTCGGACAGAGCCGTTGGGGGAAAGTGTTATTTTTGAATAAAAATAAATTTTCTTAAAACTTATATTTGTAAAATATTTTGTTTGACAAAAATTTAACGCAGTGCTATACTAAAGCACAGAGAATTCGGTGACGAGGATGAGATAAAGCCGAATCAGGGAGGGGACATATGCAACAGACAGATATCAGTAAAGTTCGGGCTTCCGTACATCAGCAGTGTGGCAGTAAAGTTATGATCCAGCTCGACAGAGGACGCAATAAGGTAGACATCCAGGAAGGCGTGATTCAGAAGGCATATCCCAGTGTTTTCACCGTTCTGGTGCGTGATGAGAGAGAGGAGAATCCACCACAGTTATTATCGTTCAGTTATTCAGACATTATTACAAGAGATATCCGCATGAAACTTTGCTAGTGCGGACAATTGAACAGAGACATATTTTCCCCCGGCGATGAATAAGATAGAGACAAAGATTCACGCACGGGGGAATTTTTATGGAGTTAAAACGGATTATACTGCATAGAAGACAGGAAAAAGGAAATGCAGTCAGCCAGATTACGCTGGACGATGACTATAATGTGCCGGATTACCGGCCGGACATTGTAAAGGTACTGAAGGAAAAGGGAGAGCTTCGTTTTGACGAAGTAAAAGCCGGAAACAGTGCACTCTGGGTGAAGGGAAGTCTGAACTTTAAGGTGCTTTACCGAAGTGAACAGGAGAATGGAGGGATCAGCTGCCTGCGCGGAGAAATCCCTTTTCAGGAAAAACTGAATATGGATGGATTACAGGACTATGAACCGGTTCGCGTGCAGGGAGAGGTCGAGGACATCACCATCGGCGTTATCAATTCCAGAAAACTGAATGTGCGTGCGGTCGTTGTCTTACGTGCCGTAGCGGAGGAAGAGCGGACGGAGGAACTGACCTGCGGACTTGAGGACGGAGAGGAGTATGAGCAGAAATTTAAGGAGCGCGAGGTACTACAGTTATTGCTGGCAAAAAAAGATATTTGCAGGCAGAAAAATGAAATTGTGCTTCCTTCAAGCAAACCGAATGTCCGGGAAATCCTCTGGCGCAGCATTGAACTTCGCAACGTGGAAAGCCGTCTGGGAGACGGGCGTGCGGGTGTGACCGGAGAAATCCTTTTATCGGTGCTCTACAGCGATGAGGAGGACGGCGACAGACTTCAGTGGTATGAGACGACGGTTCCGCTTGATGCCGGCACGGAGTGTGAACTTGACGAGACAGATGTGGTACATCGAATCCGGGCGGTCCCGGCGTCTATGGAAGTGGAAGTAAAGCCGGATTATGACGGAGAGGAACGGATACTGGTGCTTGAGCTTGCCTTAGAGCTTGACATCCGTGTATGGCGGGAAGAGCGTGTAGAACTGTTAGACGATTTGTATTCCCTGAAAAAAGAAGTTGTGCCAATTCGTAAAGAGCATAAAACAGAAAGACTTCTGGTTAAAAATTATGCCAAGAGCCGGCTTGCGGAGACGATTGAACTGACGGAGCAGCAGGAAAAAATATTGCAGATATGTGCCTGTGAAGGAAAGGCAGTGATTGAACGGGAAGAGCTGACACCGGAGGGCGTGCTTGCGGAAGGAATTGTTCAGGTGGAGCTGCTTTACATAACGACGGATGACCATATGCCGGTTGGCGTCGTAAAAGAAATCTTCCCGTTCCGGCAGGTTGTGGAGGTCTCCGATATGCCGGCACAGACGCGGGTGGAATTAGATGGCGGTATTGAGCAGTTGTCTGCCATTATGCTTGACCAGGAACATATTGAAATCAAAGCACTCATTCATCTGGACTTGATGGCATTTGCGGAGGAGACGGCAGACAACATCGAATCTATCGAGGAAAAAGCACTTGATATGGAGAAGCTGAAAAATAGTCCGGGACTTACCGGATATATTGCAAGGGAAGGGGATGAGCTGTGGAATATTGCAAAAGAAAATCATACTACGGTGCGTTCCATCATGAATACAAATCCTATCAAGGGAGAGAGACTTTCTGCGGGAGAACGCATCCTGATTGTAAAACAGGTCGGATAAAAAGCGTATTTGGGTGGAACAGGCATGATTTTGGTCGTGCCTGTTCTTTCATTTATTTCCCAGCCCCAAAAGTCCTCCTCGGAGCGCAGGTCACGTTCAAATTGCAAAACATCGGGAATGAGGTCTTTTGTGTATTGTTTGATATCTACTAAGGTTGTGTCCGTTGTCGCCATAATTGTTACCTCCTCAAAATAGCAGCTAATTGCTATATGCTATGATAGCAATTAATTTTTTTATGTCAACGGATTCTTCGCGATATTTCAACAGACGTATAAGTGCACTGCTAAATAGTGGAATTTTTTCAAGTAAAATAATGGAAAAACTAACAATTTCACAAGGTATATGCTAAAATAGGGATGGCAATACCGAAGGAAAGATGTTAGAAAGGATTACGCTTGATGAAATTTACAGAAGCGATGAAACGTTATAAAAGACAACTGGCCGCAGCATTAGCGGTAACTCTTGGACTTGGATGCTATTATCCGGTACAGGCATCAAAAGTGTCTGATAAGACCGAGACAAAGCAGAATGTCCAGAACAAAAAAGAAGATGCAGAGAACAAAAGAGATGAGGCGGCGGAAAACCTCGACAGCATCAATCAGGAGATTGAAGACATTCAGGGTGTGCAGAGCGGACTGTACGAAGAAATGGAAACCTATGACCAGGAACTGATTACACTTTTGACGGATATGGATTTGCTCAAGCAGGATATCAGCAACAAAGAGGATGACATTGCACAGGCAGCGGAAGACCTTGAACAGGCAAAAGAAGAGGAACAGACGCAATATGAGGCAATGAAGGTCCGCATCCAGTATATGTATGAGAATGGAAATCAGGATTTCTGGACGGCATTAATCGGTTCAAAGAGCATCACAGAACTTTTAAACCGTGCAGAATATGCCTCGGAGGTTTACAATTACGATAGAAAGCTGTTAGAGGAGTATCAGGATGCGGTCGCGCAGGTGGAGGAATTGCAGGAACAGTATGCGTCAGAGCTGTCTGAAATGGAAGAACTGCAGATAAGTTTTGAGGAACAGCAGACCGAGCTGGAGGGAATGATTGCAAAGAAACGTGCACAGATTGCCGATTTTGATACACAGCTTGCCAATGCAAAGACGCTCGCTGCGCAGTATGCCCAGACGGTGCGTAAGCAGAACCAGATTATTGCAAAACAGGAGACAAAACTGGCACAGATTGCAGAAGAGGAACGCCAGGCGAAGTTAGAGGAAGAACGCCGTAAGGCAGAGGCACAGCAGAATACCGAGACTGGCAGCACAGAGGCAGGAAGCACAGAAAGCAGCAATACCGAGACCGGCAGTACCGAGAGTGGCGGAAGCAGTACATCCGATGGAACAGGTTCGAGTGGCAGTACTTCAAACGGCAGTGGCTCAAGCGGAAGCAGTTCGGATAGTAACTCCGGCGGAAATGGTCTTACCAACAGTGACTTAGACCCAGGATACGCGACAAATGTAAGCGGAACGGAAGTTGTAAACTATGCGAGCAAGTTCGTGGGAAACCCATATGTCTATGGCGGAAACAGTCTGACAGAAGGAACGGACTGCTCCGGATTTGTCAATCTGGTGTATGCACATTTTGGAATTTCAGTGCCGCGTGATTCGTATTCCCTTCGCAGTGCCGGAAAGACTGTCAGCTATGAAAATGCAAAGGCAGGAGATATCATTTGTTATGCGGGACATGTGGCAATCTATATGGGAAACGGCAAGATTGTCCATGCGTCCACTCCGTCGACCGGAATTAAATACGGTACGGCAACTTATCGTACCATTTTGTCTGTGCGGCGTGTACTCTGATATGCGTGCGTTGTATTTGTAATTTCTGGAAAAAAGTGGTATCATGTGTGTAGCAACGAGCAGTGCCAGACGGGAAGGCGAAGCATTTTCGAGATGCACTGCCCAGATAGATGGAAATTTTGCTTCGCAAAACAAGGAGGCAAATCCTCTCCTCGTCCAACGGGACTCGGATTTTGCTTCGCAAAACAAGGAGGATTTTATGCAGTTTGAACAGTTACAAAAAGATATGATTGCAGCAATGAAGGCAAGAGATAAAGTGCGTAAGGACGCAATTTCCACGCTGGTTTCAGCAGCAAAAAAGGCAGCGATTGATGAGGGCTGCAGGGATGACATCAAGGAAGAATTGGTAGACCGTGTCATCTTAAAGGAAATCAAATCCGTAAAGGAGCAGATTGATACCTGTCCGGATTCCAGAGAGGACTTAAAGGAAGAGTATCAGACACGCTATGACATCTTTATGGAATATGCGCCGAAAATGATGTCCGCAGAGGAAGTAGAGGCGTTTATCAAAGAAAAATTTGCGGATGTTCTTGCAGGAAAAAACAAAGGCATGATTATGAAAAATGTAATGCCGGAATTAAAGGGAAAGGCTGACGGAAGCGTCATTAACCAGGTGGTGGCAAAACTTTGTCAGTAAATAAAAAAAAGGATAAAAGACTTCCACTCAGATTCACATCCATTGTGTTGTTGTGTGTGACGATTGCGGTTGCAGTATCGTTGCGCTCCGGTGGCAGGAAAACGTACTATACGATGCCGGAGGCACTTGACAAAACAGTTATCGTGGTGGATGGAACAGAACTTACGGTGCAGGATGTGGCATTTTATATTGCCTATCAGGAACAGCAGGTGGAAAAAGAAGCTTATACGTATAACCCGAAAGACACCGGGGAATACTGGCGTTCTTATACCAACGGTACATATATCCGCACTGAGGCAAAGCGGGCAGTTGTTCAGATGGTGGTTCATGATGAGATTTTTTATCAGTTTGCCAAAGAAGAGGGACTGACCCTTGAGGAGGCGGATGAGACATATCTTGCAAACGCACAGTATGATTTTTTAAGTGACCTCGGAGAAGAGGGTGTTGCAGCGCTTGGCGTGAGCGAGGATGTCTTAAAGAAATCCATGGAGAAAATCGCACTGGCGGAAAAGGGGCAGCAGCTTTATGCAAAAGAACATGCACTCGAATACGACGATTATTCCGTAGGCAGTCCGGCTTACACACAACTGTTAGAGGAACATGATTACAGCGTCGTGGATGAAAACTGGAATCGGGTGCATTTTGGAAGTATTACGGTGAATCACTAGGGAAAGCCGTAGGAAAGGCAGAATAAGAAAATGACTGGAAAGATAGGAAGAAATGATCCGTGCTGGTGCAAAAGCGGCAGAAAATACAAAGCATGTCATCAGGCGTTTGATGAACGGATTGCAAAAATTGCGTCGGAGGGACATATTGTTCCGACCCATGACTTAATTAAGACACCGGATCAGATTGCAGGCATCAAGGAAAGCTGTAAAATCAACATTGCAGTACTTGACTATATCGAAAAACATATTCATGAGGGAATGAATACCGCAGAGATTGACAAGATTGTCTATGACATGACGACAAGCATGGGCGGAATTCCCGCACCGCTTCACTATGAAGGATATCCTTACAGCGTGTGTACTTCCGTGAACGACCAGGTGTGTCACGGATTTCCGTCTAAGGATGTCGTTTTAAAAGAAGGAGATATTATAAACGTAGACGCATCTACGATTTTAAACGGTTATTTTTCGGATTCTTCGAGAATGTTCTGTATCGGAGAGGTAAGTCCGGAGAAAAAACGTCTGGTGCAGGTGACCAAAGAATGTGTGGAGAAAGGCTTAGAGCAGGTAAAACCATGGGGCTTCCTTGGAGACATGGGACAGGCGGTGCACGACCATGCATTTGCAAATGGTTATACGGTTGTCCGTGAAATCGGCGGACACGGTGTCGGACTGGAATTTCATGAGGAACCATGGGTTGGCTATAACAGCAAGAGAGGGCAGGAGATGCTCTTAGTCCCTGGAATGATTTTTACAATTGAGCCGATGGTCAACATGGGCGCGCCGGATATCTATATCGATTCCAAGAACGACTGGGAAGTATACACGGACGACGGAATGCCTTCCGCGCAGTGGGAAATCATGGTTTTGGTAACCGAAACCGGTCATGAAGTGCTTTGCTGGTAAATTGTGTACAAAAATTCACATTTTCTTCAAAGAGAGTTCAAAATTTATACAACAGTATTTCACAAATGGGGGTTATATTAATATCATCACATAAGAGTGATGAAACTTTTTCATAAATTCTCCCCCTTTTTTAAATCCACCATTCCCCAATGGTGGATTTTTTGTTGGAAATGTAGTATTGTAAAAAATAGGAAATGTATGTCAGGGAGGAGAAGGAGCATGGAAGAATTAAGCCGGAAATTAGAAGGGCTGTTAGCACAGGCATCGGAAGCAGGGCAGATTGCAGGCGGAAATGTGCTGATTTTACAGGATGGAAAGGAAGCTGCCTATGCGCAGGCGGGATATGCAGACAAAGAAGCAGGCATTTTTTATCAGAGGGATGCTATCGTGAGGCTATATTCCATGACAAAACCTGTTACGGCAGCAGCGGCGGCATTGCTTGTGGAGCGCGGAGTACTTGATTTGGCAGAAAATGTAGAAAACTATCTGCCCGGCTTTCATAATGCAGTGGTAGCCGAGGAGGGCGGACTTGTGCCGGCAAAGCGTCCGGTACGCATTTATGATCTGCTTCATATGACTTCAGGGCTTTCCTATGGCGGGGACGAGACGAGTCCAAGCTCGGTGGAAACGCAGAAATTATTTGACCGCATGGGAGAAGCGCTTGGAACGGAACACGAGATGGGAACGATAGAAGTGGCAAACCGGATGGGGCTTTGCCCGCTGGCATTTCATCCTGGGGAAAAATGGCTTTATGGAACCTCGGCGGATGTGATGGGAGCGGTTATCGAGGCGGCATCCGGGATGCGTTTTGGGGAATTTTTACAGAAAGAATTTTTTGAACCGCTCGGGATGAAAGATACGGATTTTTATGTACCAAAGGAAAAGCAGGGACGGCTTGTCAAGGTATATGAAAAGACGCCGGAGGGGCTGGTGTGCTACTGTGGAAATCATCTGGCAATCAAAAACAGCGGAGATACGCTGCCGGCATTTGAATCCGGTGGAGCAGGACTTTTCTCTACACTTGACGATTATGCAAAGTTCGCAGAAATGCTCTTAGGGCAGGGCAGTTATAAGGGAAAACAGATTTTGAACCCGCAGACGGTGCGCAGTCTTACCGGCGGAAAACTGATGCCATGGCAGCAGAAGGTTTTAGAGAGCACATGGGATGGACTTTCCGGTTATACATATGGAAACTTTATGCGTGTGGCAGCAGAGCCGGCGTGGACGTTGATGCGGACTTCCGTTGGGGAGTACGGCTGGGATGGCTGGCTTGGTGCATATTTTTGCAACAGCCCGTCAGACAGACTGACGATGCTTCTCACCATCCAGTTAAAGGATGCCGGGACAACGGAGCTTACCCGCAGAATCAAAAATGTGGTATGGAGCAGCCTGTGTAAATAAATGTGAGGGTAAAGAGAAGGTAAAACGGTATGAATTTTGATTTTATTCTGGAATGTGAGACGAGTGACGAGAAGCGAAAAAAGCAGTATGAGGAAATTTACCGGCTGATTGATGAGGCAGAGCACATTTACTGGGTAGATAAAAGCGGCTGTGCAGAGCTTTTGTGTAAGGCGGCAGAGCAGATTTGTTTTGCCTACAATGACCGCTATGAGGTCGGATTTGGACCGGATACGAAACTGGAAAATTTTTTGTGCTATTCGGGCGGCGAGGCGGACAATGTGATGGTAAGCCGTTTCTTAAGTGTTGTGCGAAAGGAACAGAGAGACCGGTTAAATAAACTGCGTGTACTAGGCGAGGACTGTGCACTCGGTGAGGCAGCACCGGATAAGGGCATGACCCTAGAGGAGCGCATGGAGCAGAATGTCAGGCGCATGATGGAAACCATGATGATTGTGGCAGCAGATATGTGCAATCGTCTGGAAAATAAAGAAACGTTGAAGTTAGATAAGCTTGAATTCAGCGAAGAGGCACTTCCGGTTGCAAAACCGCAGCCCCCAAAGAAAAAATTCTGGCAGAGGATATTTCAAAAACCGCGACAATAGTCGCGGTTTTTTGTAGATGTTAAAAGTTGCTTCCGTTCCAGCCCCAGTGGTCGGTAGGGAAGTAGGCAACGTAAATGTGGTCGGAAGGAATCCCAAGTTCGCGCTCAAAGAGGGCGCAAAGCTTTGTGGTCATCTGTTTGCACTCTGCGGCAGCAGGTGTGCCGAAGGTCTTGATTTCCACATATGCGACACCTGCAGTGTTACCCTGATAAGACAGGTACACATTGTCCTCAAATCCAATCATGACCCAGTTCTCGCCTTTTCCGAGGCAGTCACTTGTAATGCTGCACAATTCCTTTGTGAGTGCAGACTTTTTCTCATCGCTTAAATGTTCCGTAGTTTTTGTATTGACAAATGGCATAGACAATCCTCCTTGTTTTGCGAAGCAAAATCCGAGTCCCCATGGACGAGGAGAGGATTTAACTCCTTGTTTTGCGAAGCAAAATCCGAGTCCCCATGGACGAGGAGAGGATTTGCCTCCTTGTTTTGCGGTATTTTATACTTCTATTATATACAAAGACAGGGGAATTGAAAAGTTCTTTTGAATGTTAAAAGATGTCGAAATATTTTGTGGCAGGAGAGTAGAAATTCGTCGAAAAAAATGCTATAATCAGCATAGAATAGCAATCTGTTTTTCACATTAAGGAGGACAAAGAACTTGGACGAGAAGAAGGACTACCGTTATAATGACATTTCGGAACGATACAGGAAGATGAACAGCGTGTTTGTTGTATCGGCCACTTTTTTGTGGGCAATGTTTTTGCTGTATCTGTTATTTAAACTTGGAGTAAAAAGTATTGCGCGGATTACGGCAGTTTCTAATATTGTATTGATTCTTGCATTTTTAATATCTGATATTGTGATGTATTTTCGAGACAAGAGCAGCACAGGATTAAAAAGGGTCGTTGCAATTGAAATGGCAGTGGAAGTGCTGTTACTGGGGTTACAGACAGATGCAGAATTTATATTCTTTGGTGTAATCGGTATGCTTGCATTGCAGATACCGTATTATGACCGGAAAGCTTTCAAAAAATTTACAATTACATATGTGATTTTAAGTGTGCTGATTGTAATCGTGCACACGGTAAAAGGAATCGGAATGGGAAGCGTAGACGATATGAGCCGTACCCTGTGTATCTTCCTGTTATATTATGTTGTTTACCGGGTCGGCAGTATCAGCAAGACGTTCAGCGACCATGCACTTAGTTCTGTGGAGGAACAAAGCAGCAGGCAGCAGGAAATCATAGATGATATTATTGATGTTTCAAGAACCGTGCAGGATGAGACGCAAAAGAGCAGTGGACTGGTGGATGAGCTGGTTCGTACCACAGAGTCGGTTGCCCAGAGCATGCGTGAGATTTCATCCGCAACGACTACGACAGCGCGCAATATCGAGGAACAAAATGGCATGACGCAGAGTATCCAGGATGCTATTGGACAGACCGGAGACCGCTCGAAGAAGATGGTTGCGATTGCGACAGACTCCAACGAAAGTATTCAGGAAAATATGCAGATTATGGAGCAGCTTAAAATGCAGTCTGAGCGGATTGCGGCGACAAACGGCGCTGTGACGGAATCAATGGGACGTTTGCAGAGCAAGACAAAAGAGGTAGAGGAAATTGCCGGTATGATTTTAAATATTTCCGGACAGACAAATCTTCTGGCGCTGAATGCTTCTATTGAAAGTGCACGTGCAGGAGAAGCCGGAAGAGGATTTGCGGTTGTAGCAGAACAGATCCGCCAGCTTGCGGAGCAGACAAAGGATTCTACCGAACAGATTACCAGAATTATCAATGAACTGAATGAAAATGCAAGTGAAGTAGTGTGTTCCGTGGAAAATTCAGTGGATGAGACACGCAATCAGAATGAAAAGATTCTTGCCGCAGCAGAATCCTTTGAGCGTCTTAACAACAATATGACAGAACTGATTGACGGCATCAATGTGATTGACAGCCAGATTAACGGTCTGTCAGATTCCAACAACCGTATCGTGGAGAATATTTCACAGCTTTCCGCAGCTACAGAAGAGGTGACTGCCAGTGCAGAGCAGGTGCGTGAAATGAGTGAGCAGAACCTGACTTATGCAGAGGATGTAAAGAATGCCATGGGTCATATTCAGGAGAAGACAGAGGGAATGCAGCAATATCTCTAATTTTGTAGATGCATACGAAAAAGATCGCAGGAAGCGAAACAAAATAATGTGCACTCTCAGGTGGAAATCTGGGAGTGTTTTTGTTATGATAGTTGAAAAATATCATACATTTGGGGGAAAAATAAATGGCATCAGATTGTACCGTAAAAATTGACGAAGGATTCATTAATCTTCGTGTGGGCGCGATTATCATGAAGGGAAATAAATTCCTGATGGCAGGCAACGAAAAGAGCAACTATCTGTATTCGGTAGGTGGCAGAATTAAGTTCGGGGAGACGGCCGAGGAAGCTGTAATCCGGGAGGTTTATGAAGAGACCGGCATTCAGATGGAAGTGGACCGGTTGGGTTTTATTCATGAAAACTACTTTTATGGAGATTGTGAAAAGAAGAAAGATAAGTTGATATATGAAGTGTCTTTTTTCTTTTTCATGAAAGTGCCGGAGGATTTTACGCCTGTTTGTGACAGCTTTACGGAGGATGATCATAAGGAGTCTCTGGTGTGGGTTACGGCGGACAGTGATATTACCTATTATCCGGAGTTTTTCCGGACAGAGCTTTCCTACCCGAAACCGTATGTGCAGCATATTGTTACGGATGAGCGGGGGAAAAAGAGCGAGTGAGACTGACATACTTGACAATAATAAAAAAGTATGATATTTTTTCACTAACATAAGAAAAGCGAAGACGGAAAAGAGTAGTTTAGTTGGAAACATCCAGAGAGAATAACATTTGGTGGAAGTTATTTATGCGGAAAGCAGACGAAAACCATTCCAGAGCTGTAATGCCGAAATGATGTAAGTGTTACCGTATGCCTGCGTTAAAGGATAGGATTTGATAGAATCTGAAGTGAAAAGTTAAGGTGGAACCGTGCTAAATGCACCCTTAAGACGATGCGATGATTGTCTTATGGGTGCTTTTCTTATGTTGTTTCAAAAAATGGCAGAAGACCAAAAAAGAAAGGAGCAACAGATTATGAAGGTTCTACGAAAAAACGGAGAAATTGTAGAAGCAGGTTTTGAAGAACAGGAGGGAAAGAAAGCATTTTGGCATACGAGTGCGCATGTATTTGCACAGGCGGTAAAACGTCTGTACCCGGAAACGAAATGTGCGATTGGACCGGCAATTGAAAATGGATTCTATTATGATTTTCAGTTTGCGTTTCCTTTTTCAGAAGCAAACCTAAAGGAAATTGAAGAAGAGATGAGAAAGATTGTAAAAGAGTCGCTTTCAGTGCAGGTCTGTGAAAAGTCAAAGGAAGAAGCGCTTCGTTTCATGGAGAAGGCAGATGAAAAGTACAAAATGGAATTGATTGAAGAGTTGGATGACGCAGAACAAATCAGTTTTTATAAGCAGGGGGAATATGAAGAATTTTGTGCAGGTCCGCACATTACAAATGTCTGCCATATTAAGGCTGTCAAATTACTGTCGGTTGCAGGTGCATACTGGAGAGGAAATGAGCAGAATCAGATGCTTACGAGAATCTATGGGATATCTTTTCCAAAGGCATCGCAGTTGGAAGAATATCTGCATATGCTGGAAGAAGCAAAGGCAAGAGACCATAGAAAATTAGGAAAGGAACTGGGAATATTTACGATTTTTGATGAGGGACCGGAATTACCGGTATTTTTGCCGAAGGGGATGGTACTGAAAAATCTGCTCATTGATTATTGGAGAAAGATTCATCATAGAGAAGGATATGTGGAAGTTTCTACGCCGATTATGTTAGAGAGAAGTCTCTGGGAGACGTCAGGACACTGGGATTTTTATAGGGATAGCATGTATTCCCTTAAGGTAGAGGGCGATGATTATGCAATTAAGCCGATGAGCTGTCCGGGTGGAATGTTAGTGTATAAACTGGAGCCAAAATCTTATAAGGAGCTTCCTATAAGAATGGCAGAACTTGGGCTTGTGCATCGTAATGAAAAATCAGGAACACTGCATGGCCTTATGCGGGTACGTGCGTTTACGCAGGATGACGCGCACATTTTTATGAGAGAAGATCAGGTAGTGGACGAAATAAAAGGAGTGATGCGTCTTATTGATGAGGTTTACCAGAAATTTGGTTTTTCTTATGAAATAGAATTGTCAACGAGGCCGGAACATTCCATAGGAAGTGATGAGGATTGGGAACTTGCTACAAATGCCCTGGCTCAAGCGGTTTGCGGGATGGGAAAATCTTATGTGGTAAATGAAGGAGATGGTGCATTTTATGGGCCAAAGCTGGATTTCCATTTAAAAGATTCAATCGGCAGAACGTGGCAGTGCGGAACGATTCAGCTCGATTTCCAGCTTCCGCAGAGGTTTGATATTGATTATGTTGGGGCAGACGGAGAAAAGCATCGCCCGATTATGCTGCACAGGGTTGTATTTGGTTCCATTGAACGTTTTATCGGTATTCTGATAGAGCATTATGCAGGAAAATTTCCTGTGTGGATTGCACCGGTACAGGTCAAGATTCTTCCTGTTTCGGATAAATACAATGATTATGCAAAGAAAGTTGTTGCGAATCTGGAGGAGATGGATATCCGGGTGGAACTGGATTCCAGAAATGAAAAATTGGGATATAAGATTCGAGAGGCGCGGATGGAAAAAGTTCCTTATATGATTATTATTGGCGAGAATGAACAAAATAAAGCTCTGGTATCCGTAAGAAAAAGAGATGGGGAGGCTGATAAACAGGACTTAGGCGAAATGCGATTAGAAGATTTTGTGGAACTGGTGAAGAGAGATGAAGAATAATTATAGCTGATAGTATAAACGAAAATCCCCTGCATACAATGTAACAACAAGCATTGCAGGGGATTTTTTTGAAAAGTTATATTGAAGAAAGAGCCATGGAGATTGCCCGATATATTATTGACAATAACACCACTGTGCGTCAGGCTGCGAAACATTTTGGGATTAGCAAGAGTACGGTACATGCGGTTGTAACAATAAAGAACGATATAAAAACAAAATCATATGGAGAATTGAATAGAACTGAAACAAGGGCACTCTCGGGTAGATATCAGGGAGTGCTTTTGCTATAATGAAATCAGGTAACCTTGAGTATTGGTGAGGGGAGGTGCAAAATGACAGGAATATATGATTGCTTTGGTTATGGCCCGGGATATGATATCTCTTTTGAAGAAAGGTACAAATTGATTAGAAAAGCGGGATTTGATTGTGTAATGTTATGGTGGAGCAATCAGTTTGGGAGAGGAGACGGTTATCAAGAGGATGTAAGACTAGCCAGAAGTGCAGGTTTATTTGTAGAAAATATCCATGCGCCTGTGCATGAACAGAATAATCTTTCACTGGACAATTTGAGTGGAGAAAGCGTATTTCAAAGTTATCTACAATGTGTAGCGGATTGCTGTGAATATGATATACCAACCATGGTAATACATTTGCCAAATGATAATAATCCTTTAAATCAAACAGGAATCAGACGGTTGGCAGAACTTATAAACAAGGCAGAACAAAAGAATATTCAGATTGCTTTTGAAAATTTAAGTAACATTAAAAATTTGAAAGTGGTGTTAAATAAATTCACTTCAAATAATGTAGGCTATTGTTATGATAGTTGTCATCATATAAATTATGCACCGGATGAAGATTTGTTAGGAATGTATGGAAACCGACTGATGGCAATTCATTTACAAGATAACAGCGGTAGCCATAATCAACATCAATTACCATTCGATGGCAATATTAACTGGGATACAGTTATGGAAAAAATTGCCTGTACAGGATACCGGGGAGCTACAACTTTAGAACCAATGAATTGGGATTATTCTCATTTAAATATCTGTCAGTTTTTGGAATTGGCTTATGAAAGGGCAAAAAGACTTGATTACTTGCGAAAATAATGTAGGTGATGAAAGGATGAAAACAGACGGGGAGTTCAATCAGATTTCTGATTGATTCTGAGGGTTTGGGAGATAACTCCCAACAAGCAAAACTGCATTTTGTGTGTACAAATGCACTGCTTGCTAAGTTGTGAATATAGAAATGAAATTAAATTTGAATTTAGAAAGAAGGCAAAGGAGAGGATGCCGATTATAAAATTGTATACGGGATTGGCATTGAGACGCTTGAAGAAGATTAGTAACATAAAAGATTTTTCAAGCGTTTCTTTTTATTTTGCGACTTTGAATGGAATATGGTGTAGCTAGGAGCAGTTCATTTTTGAAAAAGTACGGTGGGAATGGACAAAAAGTCCAGTATTTGGGGAACGTAATTTGATTTCAAGTAGGTTATGCTTAACTTAGATTAAAAGGTCTGGTCTAATCTAAGAATCTTTCTCATAGTATGGGAGAGAAGGACAGGCAAGGTAAGGGGGTGTAGCTTTCGCTTGAAACGGACGAAATTAAATTATCGTTTTCATAATCCAAATTCAGCGGAAGATACTGCAGATTTCCTGTGCAAACTTTTAATAGAAGTAAATGCCGGGAAGGTAGAGCGGGCAATAGAGGATGCTGCATTGTATGCAGAGAGTGAGGGTTACATACTAGAAAATTTATCGGAAAACACGGAAAAGTTATGTGTGGGATAAGAGGAGCAAGGTGAGAGCCTTGTTTTTCTTATTATGATAGTAGATGAAACGCAATCAGGTACAGTTCTATAAATGTTATGAGGTTATAGACTATAATCAACAGAAATTTACAAAATGTGATACTACAAACTGATATATGAGATAAAAACTCAAATATTGCTTGCAAATATTTGCATCAGAGATATAATAAAGGTATAACGGAGGGTAAAAGATATGTTATGCCAGTTTACAGTAAAAAATTTCAAAAGTATAAGAGATGAAGTGACATTTGATATGCAGGCGGCTGCAATATCGGAGCATGAGGATAGAATTATTATAGATAAAGATGAGGAAAAATATTTACCGGTGTCAGTTATTTATGGGCCAAATGGCGGGGGAAAGTCCAATGTTTTGGCTGCATTGCATACCTTGGTGGCAAAAGTGTTACGTCCTCTTTTTGCCACAGAGGATAGCGAGGAAAAGGTTTTACTTCAAAAGAAAATAATTGTGGAACCGTTTGCGTTTTCAGTGAGTAAGGATGAGCCTACAGAATTTGAATTATTCTTCCGAACCACAGTTTCAGAGTACAGATACATTTTGCACGTAAAGCGTGATATCGTTTTATATGAGAGTTTGGATAGAGTAAAACTCGAAACAGGTAGAAAATCTGCTCTTTTTACCAGAGATGAAAACGGCATCGTTTTAAAGGGAGCTTTTGCAAAACTGAAAGTTAGTGATGAATTATCTAAAACACTTACGCTACTTTCTTATTTAGGAATTGCTTATAAGGGAAATGTGGTGGTTAAGGATGTATTGAGTTGGTTTGAATATGGAATTGAATTCTTGAATTATGGAAATCCAATACAGGAACTTAAAATGGCTGTGTCCACATCGGAAGAGGTGAAACAGTTAATGCTTCAGATGATTCAGGAGATGGACTTAGACATTGTAGATTTCAGAGTGGAAGAAAAAGAAAATGACAGAATAGATATATTCACGAAGCATTGCGTAGATGATGTGGAAACAGAAATCAATTTGTTTGATGAATCCAGTGGAACACAGAAATTATTTGGATTACTTCCGTTTATTGCAGAAAGCCTGATTACCGGAACCGTGCTTGTGATTGATGAGTTGGACGCAAAAATCCATCCAGTTTTACTTCGTCATATTATTATGATGTTCAATAATATGAGTATCAATAGACATAAAGCCCAGTTGATTTTCACATCCCACGATCTGTCAACGATGAACAGCGAAGTATTCCGCAGAGATGAAATCTGGTTTGTGGCAAAAGGAAATGCACAGAATTCTAAACTTTATTCTTTGGTAGAGTTCAAGAATGAAAAAGGGGAATCTGTCAGAAAGGATGCCAAGTTCGACAAGCAATATCTGGAAGGTAAGTACGGCGCTGATCCGTACCTCAGAAGAATTATAGATTGGGGGAAAGTGAATGCCTAAAAAAGCCGGAACTGAAAAATGGAAGAAGAAGCGTCGCCAGGAATATTTGGAGATGAAACAGTATAGGTACTATATCTTTTGTGAAGGACAGCAGACGGAACCCAATTACTTTTTAGGGTTTAAGAAGCTGATAGAGGAAAATCCGATTTACAAAGATATGGTATTGATTGAAATTGAACCATGCCAGGCAGAAACTATGCGAGTGATTGGAATGGCTGAGGACTATGTTGAGAAGAACGAAATTCAGAAAGGACAAGTCTGGTGTGTGTATGATAAGGATAGCTTCCCGGCAGAACATTTCAACGGTGTTGAGGAACGTGTCAATAGTTTGAATAAGATTGATCCGGAATTACAGTATCATGCCGCGTGGAGTAATGAATGTATTGAATTCTGGTTTCTGCTTCATTTTGCGTATTATACTGCGAATAACCACAGGACAGAGTATATTTCATTCTTGAATGATAAATTCAAAGAACTGGGAATCGGAAAATATCAGAAGAATATGAATGATATTTTTACGATACTGATGGAATACGGGAATCCTAAGCTGGCGATCCGATACGCGAAGAGGATTATGAAAGATGGAGAGGGAAAGACACCAACGGAAATCGCACCGGGAACAAAGGTGTATGAGTTGGTGGAGGAACTGGCGAAGTATTTGCCGGAGGAAGTACAAAAAGTTATGAGATAAAGAAAGGGTAAAATAATGATTGATTTTTCTAAAAAAATAAAAAAAGCAGTTGTGGAAAAAAGCGATAATCCGGTCGATATTTATAATGGGTTGGATCGTACAAGCGTAGCTGGACCATTGCGTGCTTCGCAAGAAATGGTATTAAGCAAATGGTATAGCGAAAGAATAGATGATAAAGATGTAATTATTAAGTTGCATACAGGCGAAGGAAAGACATTAATTGGTCTTTTGGCATTGATGACAAATTTAAATAGAGGAAATAGTCCGTGTATTTATGTTTGCCCCAATAAATATTTAGTGGAGCAAGTATGCAAAGAAGCAAGTAAGTTTGGAATACCAGTTTGTACAATAGGTGAAAATAATCAGCTACCAAATGATTTTGTATCTGGAAATAGAATTTTAGTTACACATGTGCAAAAGATGTTTAATGGAAAAACTATATTCGGTACAGGTAATGCTTCCGAAAAGGTGGGAGCAATCGTACTTGATGATGCACATGCGTGTTTGGATGCTATAAGGGAATCTTTTGTGATTAGTATCAAACGCAATTCTAATAAAGAACTGTATGAGAGTTTATTGGCAATATTTGAAGATGATTTAAAAGAACAAGGTGAAGGCACATTTTGGGATGTAAAAAATAATGCGGATTATGAAAGCTTGATGATGATTCCTTATTGGGCATGGATTGACAAAAAATCTCAAGTGCTTAAAACGTTAGCAATGAATGAATCAAATAGTTGTGTTACATATGTTTGGCCATTGATAAAGGACAGTTTGGATAAATGCCAAGCTTTTGTGAATGGTAGTGAAATACAGATTATGCCAGTCGTTTCCCCTATTAGCTTTTTTGGAAGCTTTGCGAATGCAAAGCATAGGATATTAATGTCTGCAACGACTCAGGATGACAGCTTTTTTGTAAAAACATTGGGAATATCAATAAATGCAATAAAGACTCCCATTGTGAATGAAAAAATGAAATGGTCTGGAGAGAAAATGCTACTCATTCCAGAATTGATAGCAGATGATTTAACAAGAGATGCATTTATAGAAACATTTGGTAAATTTGAATATAAATTTGGGGTGGTATCTTTGACTCCGACTTTGAAAAAACAAGATTCCTATAGAGAGTTTGGATGTACATTGATTGACAAAAACAATATTGTTTTTGAAATTAATAATTTGCAACACGGTGTATACGGTAAAATGAAAGTTTTGGCAAATCGGTATGATGGAATAGATTTGCCGGATAATGCATGCAGAATACTTGTTTTGGACTCGTTACCTTTCTTCACGAATATGAATGACAAATATGAAGAAAAAGCGAGAAGAGAGTGTGAATTAATTCAAAAGAAATTGGCTCAAAAGATTGAACAGGGATTGGGGAGAAGTGTCCGAGGAGAAAAGGATTATAGTTGTATTGTAATTATAGGATCAGAGTTGGTTAGCTTCGTGAGAAGTATAACAACAAGGAAATTGTTTTCAAAACAGACGCAAAAACAGATAGAAATAGGATTACAGATGGCTGAATGGGCTAATGAAGGGCGAGAAGAGATTTCCTTTGCGGATTTAATTTCTTTAATAAATCAATGCTTAAAACGTGACCTCGGATGGAAGAAATTCTATGAAAGTGAAATGGACAGTATCGATGATGAAGAAGAGAATAGGGATGAAGAGTTGGGAATACTGTCATTAGAACAGAAAGCTGATAATTTCTTTATCTGTGAGAGGTATGATGATGCTACGAAGGTGTATCAAGATATTCTGGATAAGACCAAACATGATGATAGTGAAAGAGGATGGTATTTACAGAAAATGGCGCACTGTAAATACTTTGGCAGTAAACTTGAATCACAGAAATTGCAAAGAGGCGCTTTTGAAAAGAATTTTGAGCTGTTAAAACCAATAGAAGGAGTCTACTATAAAAAGATAGAAAATATCAATTTAAACAGGACTCAGAATATTATCAAATATATACAACAATTTCCCTCATATGAAGAACTAATGCTAGAAATAAATACTTTATGTGAACGATTGAGTTTTGGAACAGAGGCAGATGCATTTGAAAAAAACCTGGAAGAAATAGGACAGGCATTAGGATATTTAAGTCAGCGCCCAGATAAGACAATAAGAAAAGGTCCAGACAATCTTTGGGGAATTGGTAATAATACATTTATAATGTTTGAATGCAAAAGTGAAGTTTCGCAAGGAAGAAAAGAGATTCATAAATCAGAAGTTGGACAGATGAACAATCATTGTGGCTGGTTTGAAAAAGAGTATTTAGATGCAAAAGTTTGTAGAGTGATGATTATTCCAACGTCATACTTGGCTTATGATGCGGATTTTACACATGATGTGAAAATAATGCGAAAAAATGAAATGCAGTTATTAAGAAAAAATTTTTTAGCGTTTTTCAAGGAGTTTAAAGGATATGATATAATGTGTTTAGAGGATAAGTTTATACATGATTGCCTTGAAATGCATAGTCTGGATAATGAAAGTATAATGACGAAATATGCTGAGGATGTTAAGATTAAAGAACAATAATTTAGAAAAAAAGGACTACCATTGAAAGATGGAGTCCTTTTTGGTTGTAAGTGACTTAGAAATATGATATTTTAATAGATGTAACAGAATGATTTTACAATAACAGAAAGGCCTGAAGACATGAACATCGCCGCATACTGTCGTGTATCCACAGATAAATCCGACCAACTCAACAGTCTAGAAACTCAAAAAGAGTTCTTCTTAGAATATACCAAGCGAACCGGGGACAACCTTATAAAATTATATGCAGACGAGGGTATTTCCGGAACCAAAATCAAAAATCGTAAAGAATTTCAGCGTATGCTTGCAGATGCGGAAAAGGGCTTATTCGATATGGTTGTAGTTAAGGATATTTCCCGTTTTGCCAGGAACACGGTTGACCTTTTACAAAGTGTTCGCAAACTGAAATCTCTCGGTATCGAAACACAATTCTTAACTGCCAACATGACCAGTATGGGCAACAGCGAATTTGTCTTAACTATCTTCGGTGCATTAGCCCAGGAGGAAAGCGCCAATACTTCTAAACGTATTAAATTTGGTAAAAAGATGAATGCGGAAAAGGGTCGTGTTCCGAACATCGTTTTTGGCTATGATAAGACGATTGGAGACTATTTTAACCTTTCTATCAATGAGAACGAGGCAATGGCAATCCGGCAGATTTTTCAGTGGTATACAGAGGAAGGCTATGGCGGATCAAAGATTGCGAATATGCTCAATGAACGAGGCATCAAGACCAAGCGTGGCAACAACTGGAGCCAGAACTCCGTTTGCCGAATCTTGACTAATGAGATATACACCGGGAAAATTATCAACGGCAAAGAAGAGATTGCAGATTTTCTGACCGGTCAGAGAAAAGAAAAGGATGAATCAGAATGGCTTGTTACGCTTCGACCGGAACTTCGGATTATTGAAGATGAAGTCTTTGATAAAGCACAGGATATTTTAAAAGGCCGTCATGATTCTTTCAAAATTACGCATGAGCGACAGAGTAACAAATATTTATTCTCCACACTGATTAAATGCAAGGAGTGCGGTTGGTCTTTTCGCAGAACGGTTCGCCAATACAAGAATACCTATGTGCGCTGGGTGTGTTCCGGGCATAATGGGAAAGGGGCAGATAGCTGCCCGAATGCTGTGACGGTAGATGAGGAAGAACTGATCCAGGCGCTGCAGGATTATTTTCAGGAGATTCTTAGTAAGAAGAAAAAAGTAATCAATTATGTGATTAAAGAATTTCAGCGAGTATACAAAGCAAAAGATGAAAATATTGAGTACGAAAAGCAGCTAAATACAGAATTGGACAGGCTTCGCAAATCTCGTGAAAAATACATGGATATGTATACCGATGATTTGATTTCCAGAGAGGAATTGAATAAGAAAATCGGTGGGATGCGAAAAGAGATTGAACGGTTGGAGAATGAACTGAAAATGGTCTCTTATCATCTGACCAAGGGAGAACAACTGGAAGCAATTTTGAACAGCACATTCAAGCAACTGGAGGATATCACAGATGTTCATGAAATGACAAATGCACAGTTGAAGCGCCTGATTCAGAAAATCGAAGTGGACAAGGAAGGGAATGTTGATATTTACCTTCGGCTAATTGGTGATTTAGGACTGGATGAAGCTGTGTTGATTGAAAGAACAGAGAATTCCCAAGAAAACAATGATTTGGCAAGCAAATTAAACGGAAACAACATGAGCAGTAACATAAAAACAGCTCCAATTCGTCATGACCATACATAAAGACGTCACCGAGCGCCTTGTGCAGGTGAATCCTGCGCTTGCCCAGGAGGCAAGGAAAATTCTTGATGTCAATAAGTCGGAGCGTCATATCCGCGGCGGACTTGCCACAAGAGAGAAATATGCACACCAGCATATGCACTAGAAGGAAGAGTCATCATATGGAATCCATATGGTGGCTTTTTTACTCTACGGGCAGAATGCGCAGCACACTTTTGTTCCTTTCCGGTGTTTGGTATCGAATAATTGCGGCTGATGTGTTATCATAGAGAAAAATGAATGGAGTACTTTTGAACTACAAGAGAGATGACAGGCAAAAACCAGGCAGGAGGAAAATGAATGAGTGCATTTGTGTCATTTGAGCAGGTGGGAAAGATATATAAGACGGGAGAACTCGAGATAGAGGCACTTCATGATGTGAATTTTGAGATAGAGCAGGGGGAATTCTGCGTTATCGTCGGGGCATCCGGCGCCGGAAAAACAACGATTTTAAATATTTTAGGCGGGATGGATACGCTCACGAGCGGACGCGTATTTTTGGACGGACAGGAGATATCCGGTTACGATAAAAGGCAGCTTACGGCGTACAGGCGCTACGAAATCGGATTTGTGTTTCAGTTTTATAACCTCGTGCCGAACCTGACCGCAGTGGAAAATGTGGAGCTGGCGGCGCAGATATGCAAGGAGCCGCTTGATGCGGCGGAGGTGCTTTGTGAGGTGGGACTTTCCGAGCGTCTTACGAACTTCCCGGCACAGTTGTCGGGCGGCGAGCAGCAGCGCGTGGCAATCGCGCGGGCGCTTGCGAAGAACCCGAAGCTGCTTCTCTGTGATGAGCCGACAGGGGCACTCGACTATCAGACCGGAAAGGCAGTTTTAAAACTTTTACAGGATACTTGCCGTAAAAAGGGAAAAACGGTAATCGTGATAACGCATAACCAGGCGTTGACGGCGATGGCAGACCGCATTATCACGGTCAAGAGCGGCACGGTTGTGGATATGGTCAAAAATGAGCACATTGTGGACATTTCAGAGATTGAGTGGTAGGTTGGGATGAAATCAGAAATTTGGAAATCAACATTTCGGGAAATAGGACAAAGCCTTGGGCGCTTTTTGGCAATTTTAGCGATTGTAGCGCTCGGAGTGGGATTTTTTGCAGGACTTAAGGTGACACAGCCTGCGATGATAAAAACGACAGAGCAGTACTTGCGGAAAAATCATTTTTACGATTACCGGATTTTATCCACGGTAGGATATTCTAAGGAGCAAGTGCAGAAATTCCGGGAACAGGAGGATGTGTGGGCAGCAGAGGGAGGCATATCCTTTGATATTCTCTGTCAGGGAGACGGTGGAAATGAAAAGGTGTTAAAAGCCCTCAGCATTCCGTCGGAGGTCAACCAGATTGTGGTGGTGGAGGGAAGACTCCCGGAAAACGACAGCGAATGTGTCGTGGATGCCAACCTCTACGATGCGTCAAAGATTGGAAAAAAGATTGTGCTCTCGGAAGGAAACATAAAGGATGATTTGGCACGGTTTAAAAATGAAGAGTATACAATTGTAGGAACAGTGCAGTCGCCGCTTTACATACAGTTTGAGCGCGGAAATACCTCGCTTGGAAATGGAAGCGTGAACGGTTTCTTTTATCTGCTGCCGGAGGGCTTCGACGTAGATTATTACACGGAAGTGTATGTGAAGTTCGCAGCGGATTTCCCGATGTATAGTGATGATTACAAGGATTATATCGAGCGGAAAACAAAAGACTGGGAGACACTTTCAAAGACGCTTGCAGAGGAGCGCTATGAGACGGTTTTAGCGGATGCAGAAAAACAGCTTTCCGATGGGAAAAAGGAACTTTCCGAGAAGCAGCAGGAGGCGGATGAAAAATTTTCAGATGCCAGGCAACAGTTAGAAGATGCAAAAGAGCAGATTTCGGACGGGGAAAAACAGCTTTCTGAGGCAAAGAAACAGCTTGAGACGGCGCCGGACGAGCTTGCGGCAAAGGAACAGGAGCTTGCTGATGCGAAGACAAAGATTTCAGAAAAAGAAGCGCAGTTAGACCAGGTGGAGATAGCAATGGGAGTACTTGTCTCCAAGGTACTTGCGGGCGAAAGCATCTCTGCGGAAAGTATTGCCGCGGATGGAACGTCCCTGGGCAGTGATGCAGAAGGGATGGGAGCTTTCTTAGACGGGATTGATATGTCCAATCCGACGGCGGCACTCGCGCAAATCAGGGAACAGATTGCAGACGGCAGAAAGCAGATAGAAGCGGCAAAACAACAGGTCAAAGATGGCGAAGCGGCACTTGCGCAGGCAAAGAAACAGCTTGCCGATGGACAGAAGGAATTAAAGGAGAAGGAAGCCAAGCTTGCGGATGCAGAAGAAAAATATGAGAATGGAAAAAAAGAGTACGAGGAAGGCGTGACCGAGTATGAGACGGCGATTGCAGATGCCAGAGAACAGATTTCGGATGGGGAAAAGGCGCTTGAGGAGTTAGAGGAGCCGACCGCGTATGTACTTGACAGATATACAAATGTAGGATATGTATGCTTTGAGAGCGATTCCGGAATTGTGGACGGCATTGCAAACGTTTTTCCGGTGTTCTTTTTTCTGGTGGCGGCACTTGTGTGCATCACGACCATGAACCGGATGGTGGAGGAGCAGCGGACGCAGATAGGAGTGTTAAAGGCGCTCGGATACGGAGAGGGAAGCATCATGGCAAAATACCTTTTCTATTCCGGAGCGGCGGCTGTGACGGGCTGTGTGCTTGGATTTGCACTGGGAACCTGGTTTTTCCCGAAGGTCATCTGGTATGCGTACGGAATGATATACCGGGTGGATACGTTAGTCTACGTATTTGATTGGAAAATGGCAGCAATTTCGCTGACCGTGTCGCTTCTCTGCTCGGTCGGAACCACGTATTTCTGCTGTCGAAAAGAACTTGCGGAGGTGGCGGCGGAGCTGATGCGTCCGAAAGCACCGAAAGCCGGAAAACGTGTGGTGCTCGAGCATATCCCTTTTATCTGGAAACGCCTTAAGTTTTTACAGAAGGTGTCGGTGCGGAATGTCTTCCGCTATAAAAAACGGTTTTTCATGATGGTTGTCGGAATCAGTGGATGTACGGCGCTTCTTGTGACCGGATTTGGAGTGCGAGATTCAATTACAAATGTAGCAACACAGCAGTACACGGAAATCGAGACTTACGATATGTCTGTGCATACAAAGGATGCCGTGGATGCAGATTTCTGCACAGAATTAGAAAAAATCGAAGGGATTGCCGCGTATGCGCCGGTCATGGAAAAATCGGTGGATTTGAAGGCGGGTGGCAAGACCAAATCCATCAATCTGGAAATTATCGATACGGAAATGGATGTTACCCCATTTTTAAATCTTCATACGGTGAAAAAGAAGCCGATAGCACTTCCGGGTGAAAAAGAGGCGGTCATTTCGCATAAGATTGCCGAGGATTATGATATCAGTGTCGGAGATACAATGACAATTGTAGACGGAAATCAGGAGGAGATGGAGCTTACGGTGAGCGGCATTTTCCAGAATTTTGTTTACAATTACGTTTTTATCAGCACGCAGACGTATGAACTGGAGACGGGGGAGCAGGCGGCGTGCAAAACCATCTGGCTGAACCGGGCAGAGGGTCAGGATGTGCACCTTTTGTCTACGGTATTAATGAATACCGACGGCGTGACAGCGGTGACGGTCAACGAGGATATGCTCGAGCGGTTTTCCAATATGATGAGAAGTATGGATTTAATCGTAATCGTCATTATTCTGTGTGCGGCGGGGCTTGCCTTTATCGTGCTTTATAACCTGACGAACATCAACATCACGGAGCGCGTCAGGGAGGTTGCGACCATTAAGGTGCTGGGATTTTATGAAAAAGAAACCGCTTCTTATGTATTCCGGGAAAACACGGTGCTCACCTTTTTGGGGTCACTGCTTGGACTGCTGCTCGGATACTTCCTGCACCGGTTTGTCATGAGCCAGATTCACATCGACCTTGTGGCATTTGATGTGCATGTGCGCCCGGTGAGTTACTGCTACAGTGTCCTTTTGACGCTGGCATTTGCATGGTTTGTAAACCGCGTCATGCGCAGAAAAATTGACAGCATCAGCATGACAGAATCCTTAAAAAGTGTGGACTGACACAATATATAGATAAAAAACTAAAATATTATACTAAAAACTAAAAAAATATGGCGAAATGCAGATGAAAGGGTAGAAAAAACTGTAAAAAAATGGTAAAATGACAGCAGAAAAACTTTTATTTTCAAGGAGGCAAATCCTCTCCTCGTTCAGAGGAAAAATTTTACTTTGTAAAATTGGATTTTGCTTCGCAAAACAAGGAGGCAAATCCTCTCCTCGTTCAAAGGAACTCGGATTTTGCTTCGCAAAACAAGGAGGATTGGATATGAAAAGTTTGAAAGGGAAGGTTGTGCTTCCACTGCTTTTGATTGCTGTCATTGGAATCGGCTCCTCTTTTCTGGGACTGTTTTCGTTGAGACAGCTCGGTGCACTGGGCAACCAGATTGCAGGGGAACAGGTGCCGGTCATTATTACACTCGATGCCATTTCGTCGAATGTACAGAAGCTGCAACAGCTTTTGCTGACACACAGCGTCATGGATACAAAAGAAGATAAAAAAGAAGTGGAAGAGCAGATTGCAGTTGCGGTGGCAACAACCAATGCTTATCTGGAGAATTATAATAAACTGACACAGGACAGTGCGGTTTATGAGGAATTGTCCAACTACTTCAATCAGTATATGGAGAATTATGATGCAACGTTAAGCCTCAGTGCAATGAACAATACCCGCGAGGTGACAGCGCAGGTAAACGGTGTTCTGACAGAGATTTTTAACCAGCTCAACGATGAGATTGAAAAACTTGTGGAGCAGGAACAGACCAATCTTGGACTTGCCAAAGGACAGCAGACCAACATTTACCAGAATGCCGTGATTATCGCAGGCGGAATGCTTCTTATCATGGTAATCGTGTTTGCAGTCAGCGTCTTTGCAGTATTTATGACGATTGTGGTTCCTACAAAGCATTATGAGAAAAAACTTCGTGAGATTATCCGCAGAATCAACGATAAGGACGGAGACCTCACACAGAGAATTCCGGTACAGACGGCAGACGAGGTGGGACATCTTGTGCAGGGTGTCAATTTGTTTATCCAGACATTACAGAATATCATGGGTCAGATTGTCAATTCGTCCGGCAACCTTGATAATGCATTTGGACAGGTAAATGAAAGCATTTCTCTGGCAAATGAGAACTCCGGTGATATTTCGGCTGCGATGGAAGAAATTGCAGCGACCATGGATACGGTGGCATCTACCATCAACGGTATCAACGAGAGCACAGCTTCTGTTGGAAAAGATGTGACGGATGTAGCGGATGTGACAAATGATATTCACGAACATACCTTAGAGATGCGCAAGCGTGCGGAAGTCTTAGAGCAGACTGCGGCTGCCAACAAGACCGGAACGGGCGAAATGATGGAGAACAGCCTTGAGAAACTCAATCAGGCAATCGAAAACAGCAAGAGTGTGGAGAAGGTCAATGAGCTGACAAACGAAATTTTGAACATTTCAAGCCAGACGAACCTTTTGGCATTAAATGCTTCCATCGAGGCTGCGCGTGCGGGAGAAGTAGGACGCGGCTTTGCCGTTGTTGCAGATGAAATCAGACAGCTTGCGGACAGCAGCAGGGAGACCGCAAACAAGATTCAGAACATCAACGGAATCGTGGTCAGCGCCGTAAACGAATTGAGCAGCAATGCAAACGAAATCATGCAGTATATTTCTTCTACAATTCTGCCGGATTATGACAATTACGCTGTTTCCGGAAAACAGTACCGGGAGGACGCAGAGGAAGTCAGCGCGGCAATGGATGACTGCCAGAAGAAGATGGAGGAGCTGACCGGACATATTTCACTGCTGATGGATCAGATGAATGAAATTTCAAAATCAGTAGGCGAGTGCAGCCAGGGGGTTAATACTTCTGCGGACAGTACATCGAAACTTGTAGGCGAAATCAACAGCGTATATCAGAATGTGGAATCAAGTGTTCAGGTTGTTGCCAGCTTAAAGCAGCAGTCAGACGCATTTACCAATTTATAGGCAGGGAAGGAGAGATTGCGATGAAAAAGAGATTACTGGCAGTATTGCTTGCAGGAGTGCTCACCGCTATAAGCGCAGCCCCTGTCTTTGCAACAGAGACGGAAAGTGTGGAAGGCGAAGAAGCCGTAGAAGAGGAAACCGAGGCAGAGAGCGCCGGAATTGAAATCCCGACCGGAAATATGGTGGATGTGGACGTTATCGACCTGTCGTTACATGCAGAAACCAGCGGAGAATTTGGCCCGGTTTATGCGTACGAGAATCCATTCAAGGGAAAAGATACCTCAAAGGGCGTTGTGTTGGAGTTTTATGCAAAACCGACCTGGGAAGTTCATGAGTTAGGTGCTATCTTTGCATTTGTGGGAAGCGGAGACTATGATGGAAAATTCTATTTTTCTCCGGGCTCTTATCTTGGCTTTAACAGTGCCGGATTCGGCGGTTACTTTGATGCAAACCTGTTTAACTATACACTTGTCACCGACTATATCAAGGATGGCGCTAAGATGCGGATTGAGGTAAATCCTTCCGGTTTCGCGGTATATGCGGATGATGTGTTATGCTATGACCAGAGTATTCTTGACGACCCGAATGCCGGTGCAGGAGACTATACGGCAGAATCTGATTTCTCTCCGGTGCTTGAGTGGCTTTCCGGTGCGGATGCGCTGTATTTTGGATATGGTTCCTGGTGGAATTCAGTCGGAACAAACGAAGCAAATATTGACCTTTCGCAGGTAAATTTCCGTCTGGCTGACGGCACGGTAGTGATGGATCAGCTCACCGCCGATAAAGATTTGGTAGAGTCGTTAGGCGGCAGTGTTACTGCAGGGGAAGAGGAGGCGGCAGAGACCGTTGAAATCGGAACGGCAGATGTGGAAATTTTTGATATCAATTCCGTTTCGTATCAGGGAACATCCGTGCTTCCGGTGATGGCAGCAGTGGTAGTGCTTGTTGCGGTAGCGGGAGTAGTGGTTGTCATCCTTGTCATGAAAAAGCATCACTATAACGATGTTTAGAAATGAAACCATTGCCTTTTGTAATAAGTAGGCATAAGTTGTAGAAATAGTTCGAAAAGTTTGTGAAATATAAACAATTACATAATGTGCTATTCTTTGCTATGATAGTAACACGACGTGCAGCCGAAGAGCGATCGCAAGAAGCGATTGTCCTTCGGCTGTTTTTTAATTTTATTTCATTCAAAGGAGAAAAATTGTATGCCAAAAACAAAATTTCAGGAAGTAGTTTTTACCATTCTTATGGTCTGTGTCATGGTGTATGTCATGATTGCCTACAACATTGCCTTAAACAAGGGCGGAATGACAAATGAGGTGTTTCTTTTAGTGTTCCACGAGTTTGTGATTATGGCACCGCTTGCATTTGTGCTGGATTTCTTTTTATTTGGCTGGCTGTCGAAAAAGCTGGCATTCCGTATCGTGACACCCGGTGAGGACAAGCCGATTATGGTCATTTTAGCAATCTCTGCCATCACCGTATGTCTGATGTGCCCGGCAATGAGCCTTGCTGCGACAATTCTTTTTAAGAATCCGGGAGCGGAAGTGATTGCGGTGTGGTTTGAGACAACGGTTTTGAATTTCCCGATGGCGATGTGCTGGCAAATCTTTTTTGCAGGACCGCTTGTGCGAGGAATTTTCGGACTGCTGTTTAAAGAAAATCGCTAGAAAAACAGTGGTGACCGCTTATTTTGTACAATTTCATTAAAAACGCCTTGTAAACGCAGAAATCCTACATTATAATAGGAACAAATGAATTGATACAGGAGGAAGCAATGGATAACGAAAAAGTAATTGTCATTGACTTTGGCGGACAGTACAATCAGCTTGTTGCAAGGCGTGTCCGGGAATGCAATGTTTACTGTGAGATATATTCCTACAAAACAGACATTAACCAGATCAAGGCGATGAATCCAAAGGGAATCATTTTGACAGGTGGTCCGAACAGTTGTTACGAGCCGAACTCTCCGACCTATTCCAAGGAGTTGTTTGAACTGGGAATTCCGGTACTCGGTCTGTGCTACGGTGCGCAGCTTATGATGCATGTGCTTGGCGGCAAGGTGGAGAAAGCTCCGGTACGCGAGTACGGCAAGACAGAGGTGTTTGTAGACACAACTTCACCGCTGTTTGGCGATGTATCTCCGACAACCATCTGCTGGATGAGCCATTTTGATTATATTTCCCAAACAGCACCGGGATTTTCGATTGCAGCGCATACGGCTGACTGCCCGGTTGCAGCGGCTGAAAACCGTGAGAAAAATCTGTATGCAATCCAGTTCCATCCGGAGGTGCTTCATACGCAGGAGGGAACCAAGATGCTGCACAACTTTGTACGCGGTGTCTGCGGCTGTGCCGGCACCTGGCGTATGGATTCTTTTGTGGAGCATACAATTCAGGAAATCCGGGAAAAAGTTGGCGACGGCAAGGTGCTGCTTGCACTTTCCGGCGGCGTAGATTCTTCCGTTGCAGCAGGTCTTTTGTCCCGTGCAATCGGAAAGCAGCTCACCTGCGTTTTTGTTGACCACGGTCTTTTGCGAAAAGACGAGGGCGACGAGGTGGAAGCCGTATTTGGTCCAAACGGTCAGTTTGACCTGAATTTTATCCGCGTTAATGCGCAGGAGCGCTATTATAAGAAGCTTGCCGGTGTTACGGAACCGGAGAAGAAGCGTAAGATTATCGGCGAGGAGTTCATCCGTGTTTTCGAGGAAGAAGCAAAGAAAATCGGTGCGGTGGACTTCCTTGCACAGGGAACGATTTACCCAGATGTGGTAGAGAGCGGTCTTGGCGGCGAATCGGCTGTCATCAAGTCCCACCACAACGTAGGCGGTCTGCCGGATTTCGTTGATTTCAAGGAGATCATCGAGCCGCTTCGCAACCTGTTCAAAGACGAGGTGCGCAAGGCAGGTCTTGAGCTTGGCATTCCGGAAAACCTTGTTTTCCGTCAGCCATTCCCGGGTCCGGGTCTTGGAATCCGTATCATCGGCGAGGTGACCGCTGAGAAGGTCCGCATCGTGCAGGATGCCGACTACATCTATCGTGATGAGGTGGACAAGGCAGTTGCAGCTTACAAGAAAGAGAACGGCGTGGCACCGTCCTGGATGCCAAACCAGTATTTTGCCGCCCTTACCAATATGCGCTCCGTCGGCGTGATGGGCGACGGCCGCACCTACAATTTCGTGCTGGCTTTGCGTGCGGTAAAAACAAGTGACTTTATGACGTGCGAGTACGCTCACGTGCCGTACGAGGTGCTGGATCGCATAAGTTCGCGTATCGTAAACGAAGTGAAGGGTGTCAGCCGCGTGGTGTACGACATCACCGGCAAACCCCCTGCAACCATCGAGTGGGAATAGTTTTTGTAATGTAAAAAATGACGTCCGAAGCAGTGTACTTCGGACGTTTTTTTTGTTGTGTCAAATGGTTTGTCAAAAAACGAGTATTGACTTCATGTATTCGGACTGATATAATGTATTTATAATTTAAGCGGAAGTGGTATTCGTCATTATACTTTCAATGACATTCCGGTCGTTCCATGCTACAAAAACAAAAAACTCTTCCCGCAAGGAAGAGTAAAATGCGTCGCCACTGCGACAAGTGATTAGAACAAGTCTTTATTTGAACGTATGCCTTGTTGTTTTGTAGCTTTATTGTAACCCGATTTTAATTCTTTGTCAAGGGGGATTTGAAAAAAAATATGGAAAAAGAACAAAAATTTTATTTGGGACTGGACATCGGTACCAACTCTGTCGGCATTGCCTGTACGGACGAAAATTACAATTTGCTGCGCGTCAAGGGTAAAGATTGCTGGGCAGTAAGACTTTTCGATGAGGCTCAAACTGCCGCAGATCGTCGCACCGCACGCACGGCTCGGCGCAGGCTGCAACGCCGCAGGTATCGCATAAATCAGTTACAGGGGCTTTTCGCACCGTTCATGCAAGATAATCTGTTTTTCCTGCGGCTCAACAACAGTCAGTTTTTTGCCGACGACAAGGCAGGCGAACTGGACGGCGACGTCAACAACCTGTTTGCCGACAGCGGTTTTACCGACAGGAATTTTCACGAAAAGTACCCGACAATTTACCATTTGCGTTTTGCTTTGCAGCAGTCACCGGTCGACGACATCAGGCTGTACTACCTTGCGCTTCACCACATAATCAAATACCGCGGACACTTTCTGTACGACGGTAACGTCAGTGAAGTGCGCGACGTGCACAAACTGTTTGATGCACTGAACACGGTATGCGAAAACACTTTTGCCGAGAATACGCCGCATTTCGACATCGAAAAAGCCGACGAAGCAAAGGATATGCTTTTGCGCAGTAAAGGCAAACTTAAGGACACAGTAAAGAGTATTAAACAACTGTTTTCGGTACAAAACGACGATTGTGGCAAAATCCGGACTGAAATTATCAACGGCTTTTGCGGCGCAAAGTTTTCGCCCGAAAAGTTGCTCGGCGATGCGTATTCCGAAGAAAAATCGTTTGCCTTCAGGGATGTTGAAGAGGATGCATTCGAGGCAATGCAGTCGACATACGGCGACGATTTTGCCCTGCTCAAGGCAATGCGCGAAATCTACAATTTTGTTACCTTTGAACGACTGTTCAACGGACAGCCCAACATCTCGTCCGCCATGATTGCCGTGTACGACAAGCACAAAAGCGACCTGAAGAAACTTAAAGGTTTTATCAAGAAAAACTATGACACCGATGGTGGCAAAAAGTGTCGGGAAATGTTCAGCGACGTTACGCAAAAGGCAAATTACGTCAACTACGTAGGGCATGTCGGCTACGGAAAATCGCGCAAGTGCGTCAAGACATGCGACTACGACAGTTTTATCGCGTATGTCAAAAAGTTTCTCATGGACGGCAATTTTGCGCACGACGAAACGTACGACGAGATAATGGCGGAAATCGAAGCAAAAACGTTTTTGCCTAAAATTTTGCATTCCGACAACGGACTTGTGCCGCACCAGGTAAACGAGGACGAACTTGTAAAAATCGTTGCGCAAATGGTGCGGGCATTTCCCGAAACGGCGCAAATGGCAAGCAAAATTTTGCCGCTGTTTCTTTTCCGTATACCGTATTATGTCGGTCCGCTTGTCGGCAGTAATTCGTGGGCTGTGCGCAAATCCGACGAAAAAATTACGCCGTGGAACTTCCGTGATGTTGTCGACGAAGCCGCCAGCAACGAGGAGTTTATGCGCCGCATGACAAACAAATGCACCTATCTGCACGGCGTTGACGTATTGCCAAAGTGCTCGATTGCCTACCAGAAGTTTAACACGCTCAATCAGATTAACAAACTAAAAGTAAACGATTGCGCCATTTCGGTGCCGCTCAAGCAAAAAATATTTGCCGAATTGTTTTTGGTAAAGCCGCGCGTATCGGACAAAATGATTGCCTCGTTGATAGTGCGCGAAGGCGCAGTCGCGCCCGGAGACTCGGTTGTGCTAAGCGGCAAAGACGGCGGTGACATCAAGGCTTCCATGTCGTCGTACATACAACTTAAACGAATACTGGGCGACTTTGTCGATTACGACCTTGCAAGCGGCGGCAACGTGTGCGAAAACATCATTCTGTGGCACACGCTTAACACTGACAAAAGGCTTGTCGAGGACCTTATCGTCAAAAACTACGGCGACAATCCTGCCGTCGCGCCATACGTCAAGCAACTCAAGGGACTTGTGTTCAACGATTTCGGTAAACTGTCGGGCAGGTTGCTGACGGAACTTGACGTTGTAGACAAACAAACGGGCGAGTTGTGCACGGTGACGGACTTGCTGTGGAACACCAACGAAAACTTTAACGAGCTGATGTTTGACAAGCGGTATAATCTTGAAGAAGTAATTGCCGCCGAAAACGAGGACGACAACGACAAAGTTGATTACAGAGATGTGCAGAAATTGTACGTTTCGCCTGCCGTCCGCAGAGGCATATGGCAAAGTCTGCAAATGGTGGACGAGTACGTGGCTGCGCTTGGCAAAGAGCCCGACAAGGTTTTTGTGGAAGTCAGCCGCGAGGAAGGCGTAAAGGGCGACAAAGGGCGCACTCATTCGCGCAAAAAACAACTGCTTGAAAAGTACAAAAATATAAACCCGAAGGACGTCGAAAACATTGACGAACTTACCGGCGAACTCAATTCGGACAAGATTAGCGACATGCGTCTGCGGCAGGAACGCTTGTACCTGTACTTCCGTCAACTTGGCAGATGTATGTACAGTGGCGAACCGATTGACCTTGATCACATCAACGACAGCAAACTGTACGACGTCGACCACATTTTGCCGCGATCGTACATCAAGGACGACAGTCTGGACAACAAGGTGCTTGTTTTGCGCAGTAAAAATGCCGAAAAGTCCGACACATACCCGTTGCCACTCGGCTTTACCAATCAGCAGGGGTGGTGGAAAATGCTTCGCGTAAAAGACCTGATTTCTTCCGGAACTTACGACAGACTTATGCGTACCGCGCCGCTTACCGACGACGATTACAACGACTTTATCAACAGACAAAAAGTCATTACCGACCAGACGTCCAAGGCTGTAATAGAACTGCTTAAACGCAAGTGCCCCGGTGCGACGTTGGTTTACAGTAAGGCGGTCAACGTGGCAGACTTCAAGTCGAAATTCGATTTGTACAAGTGTCGCGAAACCAACGACCTTCACCATGCGCGCGACGCCTATCTCAACGTAGTGGTGGGTAACGTGTACAGTACTGTGTTCGGCGTGCGTATCGAAACATACGTAAAGGACGGAGAAAAGTGGAAAACATACAATCTTAAAAAGATGTTTACGCGCGATGTGCCCGGCGCATGGAACGAAAACAGTATCAGAACCGTAAAAGGCGTGTACAACAGCAGTTCAATGTGCGTGACAAGATATGCGTATTGCAACAAAGGCGCGTTTTACAAACAAACAGTTTATTCCGGCAATGAGAACATAACCGCACCGCGTAAGGGAAAAGGACCTCTTGCAAACATGGAACGCTACGGCGGTTACATGACACAAAGTACGGCATACTTCGCCATTGTGGAATCGCAAGGTAAAAAGGGACGTATCAAGACAATCGAAGCGGTGCCCGTCATGGTGGATTACCAAAGCAGAAACGACCCGGACAGAGTTGTGAAATATTTTGAGGAAAACGGACTTGTCGACGTAAAGTTGATTGTTCCTAAAATAAAGATAAAACAACTTGTGTCGTACAACGGAAGTCGGGTGTATTTGGCTGGCGTTGGTGATGTCAGAATACTGGTACATAACGCTACCGAATTGTTTGTTGACAACAAAATCGACGACTATGTAAACCAATTGTTGAAAATCGTTGAAATGGCGAAACAACCCACATTCAACAAAAATAGCGATTGTTATATTGTTAA